>VTLG01000038.1_pt1 | contig 44873 bp, 64 predicted proteins | sample 4694571 | NCBI WGS metagenome assembly VTLG01 (sample SAMN12604809, study PRJNA352737) | marine metagenome | biome: ENVO:00000447; feature: ENVO:00000209|ENVO:00000569|ENVO:01000036; material: ENVO:00002151; isolation source: viral sequences binned using virsorter ...
TTTGGTGATGATCAAGAAATTACATTAACTCATACTGCAGACGATGGTTTAGTTTTAAAACATGTTGGAACAGGTGATGGTAAAGAACCATCATTAACTTTTCAAGCTGGTGATAATGATATTGCAGCAGATGATGTTTTAGGATCTATATTTTTTCAAGCTCCTGATGAAGGTGCTGGTACAGATGCAATATTAGTTGCAGCTGGTATTGAAGCAGTTTCTGAAGGAGACTTTAGTTCATCAAATAATGCTACAAAATTAAGTTTTAAAACTGCAGCGTCAGAAGCAGCAACTGAAAAAATGTCGTTGTCTTCTGGTGGTAATTTAACGGTTAGTGGAGATATTTCAGCTAACAATTTTAAATTTGGTGGAACAAACTTTACAGATAGTATTTTAATTGGTCATTCAACAACTGGAACTTTAAGTACAGCAGTCAACAATGTTGGAATTGGGGGAGATTCAGGTTCTTATTCCTTAATGGCAGTAACTTCTGGAGATAATAATTTTGGTGCTTTAGGTGCTTTAGACGCATTAACAACTGGTACAGGTAATATTGCGATAGGTGATACTACAATGACTTATGCGGTTACTGGCAGCAATAACATTGCATTCGGATCAACTGCAATGAAACAAACTAGAAGTGGAGATGGTAACATAGGAGTTGGATTAAATTCACTAAGAGATACTAACTCAACAGACTATAGTGTTGGAATTGGAAATGAAGCTGGAAAAGAAAATGAAGGAACTAGAAATACGTATTTGGGAGCTTTTGCAGGAGATAATATAACTTCAGGTGCTGGAAACGTAATTATTGGTGGGGTAGATGCTGATTCAGCAACAGGCAGTAGACAATTAAAGATAGGTGGTTATGACGGATCCACATCTACAACTTGGATTGATGGTGATAGTAACGGAGTAGTTAAATTCTCTGCTGCTAATGTTACTCAACAAGCAATCACTTCATCTAGTAATGCTGTGGCGTGGAATGCCGCTACCCAACCAAACGCCTACCATATCACAACAGAAAATACGACTTTATCTGCACCAAGTAATGCAGTTGAAGGTGCATTTATTTGTATAGAAATTAATTTTAATGGAAGTCATACATTTTCGTGGAACGCAATATTTAATTTTGCCGCTGATACTGCTCCTACGACTACTGATACAGATGCAAAAACGGACATTTTTGTATTCCGTTACAATGGAGCAATTTGGCAAGAAGTAGGTAGAACATTAAATATACCTGAAAGTTAATAGGAGATAATATGTGGGCATTAGTAACAGACGGAAGTATAACAAAAATAATAAACCAACCAAAACCATTGGTTATAGGTGATACTCAATATTCAAGAAATATATTTTCTTTTAGATGGAGTAATGCAGAAAGAGAAGCTATTGGACTTTATGAAGTAGTCTTTGATAATTCAAATAAGAAGAGTGAAGCATATTATAATAATACCAATCAAACCTTTGCCTTTGCTGATGGAAAAGTTACTGCAAGTTATGGAAGTGCTACTGCAAAAGCCTTAGCTGATACTTTATTCACAGCACAAGATGAAGTTGATGGAAAAGGTACAGAAGGTGAGGTTGCGGCTAGAGGTTTAAAATTTCAACACAAAGAAAGAATTAAACAACAAGCCTCATCTGAACTAGCAAATACCGATTGGTATATAACTAGAAAAGCAGATGCTGGAACAGCAATACCATCAGCAGTTACAACTCATAGAGCTGCGGTACGAACTAAGTCTGGAGAAATGGAAACTGCCATTGACAATGCGGCTGACGTAGATGCGTTAGCGGCTTTATATCAATACGTCAATACAGGCACAGAAGAAAATCCTGTTATGGAAAGACCATTAGGCGAGTGGCCAGTATTGGAGGTTTAAAATGCCTTTAATTTTACCAGGTAACGTAGCATCAGCATTAGGTGGAGCATTTGAAGTAGCCAATTCCTGTCGGTTTAATGATGATGATAGTCCATCTCTTTATCATGATGGATCATCATCAACAGCAGTTCAAAAAGCAACAATATCTTTTTGGGTTAAACGATGTAAATTAGGAGCATCACAATATCCTTTTTATTGTGGAGATACTTCTGCCTATGGTGATAGGAACTTTTATATTAAGTTTCATAGTGATGACAGAATGTATGTAAGAAATGAAAATTCTGCTACTGTTTTAGATTTTATAACGACTAGAAAATTTCGAGATGTCGGAGCATGGATGAATGTCGTAGTTAAATTAGACCTAACTGAATCAGGAACTGATAGATGTAAATTATATATTAATGGAACTGAAGAAACAGCATTTGATACACAAACCTCAGGTACAATTCCTGAATGGTGGACAGGAAAAACTGGTTATAGACAATGGATAGCATACAGTCCAGGCGAAGATTGCTATGGAGATTTTTATTTAGCTGAATGTGTTTTAATTGATGGTTTAGCATTAGCACCAACTTCATTTGGTGAGTTCGATGAAGATTCTCCTACAATATGGAAGCCGAAAGATGTTTCAGGTTTAACTTTTGGTACGAATGGTTTTTATTTAGACTACGAAGATAGCGGAGATTTAGGCGATGATGAATCTGGAAACACAAATGATTTTACAGAAGGTAATCTAGCTGCAACAGATCAATGCACAGATAGTCCAACGAATAATTTTTGTACGATGAATCCTTTAGATAATTATCATCAAGTAGCAACTTTTTCAGAAGGAAATTGTAAAGTAGTTACACATGCAGATAAGGAATCATTTTTAACAGGAACAATGGGAGTATCTAGTGGGAAATGGTATTATGAGGTCAAATGTGTAACTGCTAGTGGTCAAGATCAAATGGGTTTTACTGATACTCCTTCAAATGCATATAATGATGTAATGCAGAATACCACAAATGGTCGAAAAGGTTTTGTTTATCGAGGCACAGCTGGTGTATTTAGAGTTGATGGTGGAACTGAAATAACATCAAATTACGATACTTGGACAGATGGTGATGTTTTAGGAGTTTATATTGATTTGGATAATTTGGAGGCGTATGTATCAAAAAATGGTACACTTCAAAATTCAGGTACAGGTCAAACAATAACAGCAGCATCAAGTACTAAAGGTTTTTATATTCCAGGACTAGGAGATGAAGCAGCTGATTCTTTTACAGCAGAGGTAAACTTTGGCAATCCTGTTTCAGCTTTAAGTTCAGCGGTGGCTGATGCCAATGGCTATGGTCAGTTTGAATATTCACCAAGTGGAACATTTGATGGTGCAAGTAAAGACTTCTTGGCTATCTGCACAAAAAATTTAGGAAGCGATGGAGGTTAAATGGCAGCTTATACAACAATAGATAATCCAGGTGGTTACTTTAATGTGGTAAAGTGGAGCGGTGATGGAACTTCTCCTAGAACTATATCAGGAGTTGGATTTGCTCCAGGTCTAACAATTTTAAAAGCACGTGATTCAGCTCAATATTGGTATACATACGATTCAGTTAGAGGCGCTGGTGTAAGTAAAGAAATTCATTTAGATATGAATGAAGCCGAAGGTGCTGCTGGAGGAACAACAGGTTATCTATCTGCATTTAATTCAGATGGTTTTGTTGTAACTGCTGGTACATCAAATGATAATGTAACAAATGATGGAGCACTTACATATTGTTCTTGGAACTGGAAAGCTGGAACAACTTCAGGAATAAGTGGTGGAGATATAAGTCCATCAGGTTATTCAATTGATACGACTTCTAAATTTGGCACTTATCAATATGCTGGGAGTGGAACTGATGGAGATACAATTGCTCATGGGTTAGGTGCTGCTCCTCAAATGATAATAATAAAAAGCACATCCAATACTACTGATTGGGAGGTTGGTCATCACATGTTAAATGTCGGAACTAATCCTTGGCAGTATCAATTGTTTTTAAATACTAATGCTGCTCAACGTGATGATACAGGATTTTCTGATACTGCTCCTTCTTCTACACTTGTTACTTTAGGAAATGTAACTAATATTAATAATTCAGGTAAAACTTATGTAATGTATGCGTTTGCTGGAGTTCAAGGCTTCTCAAAATTTGGTGTCTACGAAGGAAATGGAAATGCCGATGGAACTTTTATATACTTAGGATTTCGCCCAGCAATGGTAATATTCAAAAAAACTAGTGGCTCAAATGTGTGGATGTTGATGGATAATGAAAGATCATCTTATAATGTAATGAATGAATATCTAAAACCTGATTTAGCCAATGCTGAAAATAACGATGAAGATGTATGCGATTTTTTATCTAATGGCGTAAAACTCAGAGCAAGTAATGGAAAATATAATGAATCTGGTTCAGACTACATCTATGCCGCTTTCGCAGAAGCACCTCTAGTAAATTCAGAGGAAGTACCTTGTAACGCGAGATAATTATGCTACAAAAAATTAATATAGCCCCAGGATTTAATAAACAAGTAACCGCAACCGGTGGCGAAGGCCAATGGGTTAGTGGTGATTATGTAAGATTTAGATACGGTTCTCCTGAAAAAATAGGAGGCTGGTCTCAACTTGGTGACACAACACTTACCGGTAGAAATACAGCACTGCACCATTTCGTCAATGCCAGCGGAATAAAGTACGCGGCCCTTGGAACGAATCGATTTTTATATGTCTATTCTGGAGGGGCTTTTTATGATATAACACCTATTAAAGCGACAACAACTTTAACTAATGCTTTTACAACAACCAATGGCGATGCCACAGTTACGATCACGTTTTCAAGCGATCACAACATTACTCAGTATGATATTGTTCGTCTTGATAGTTTTACTGCTATCACCGATTCTAATTTTAGTTCTGGTGACTTTGACAATACTAATTTCATGGTCACCACCGTACCCTCATCCACAACTATCACCCTCGAAATGGGATCAGCGGAAAGTGGATCAGGAGCATCCACATCAGGTGGAATAAGAGTTCAGCATTTTTATTCCATTGGTCCTGCCGTTGAAGAATCAGCAGCTGGTTGGGGCTTGGGGCTTTGGGGCGGTACCAAATTAGGAGTTGGAGAATCTACACTTGATGGAGCATTAACGAGTGGTTCTTCAAGCATTGTCCTTGATGATTCAGCCTCGTTTCCTGCTACTGGAACCGTGGTCATTGATGACGAGCGTATTGCTTATACATCCAATACCAGTGGTACAGAAACTTTATCAGGATTAACAAGAGGGTCCGACAATACAACAGCTGCATCTCACTCAGATGGAGCAACCGTTAAGAATGCATCCGACTATACGAAATGGGGTGCATCGCAAACGGGAGATATTATTACCGCTCCTGGTGTTTGGTCTTTAGATAATTATGGAAATAAACTTATTGCAACGATTATTGATGGAGCAACCTTTGAATGGGACTCCGATGCAAGTAGTGCAACATCAACAAGAGCAACGATTGTTGCCAATGCTCCAACAGCAGCGGTGCAAACATTAGTTTCAACACCTGACAGGCACTTAGTATTTTTTGGAACCGAAACAACCATTGGAACAACATCCACACAGGATGATATGTATATAAGATGGTCGGATCAGGAAAGTATTAATGCATCAACTTCATACGCTCCTTCAGCGACCAATACCGCAGGTACACAAAGACTGGCCGACGGAACACGGATCGTGGCAGCGATTAGAGGTCGTGATGCTATTTATGTATGGACGGATACTTCTTTATTTGTAATGAGATTCGTAGGAGCACCTTTTGTATTTTCTTTTCAACAAGTTGCAACCAATTGTGGATTGATTGGTAAGAATGCAGCAGTTGAAGTTGATGGAAATGTTTACTGGATGTCAGAAAATGGTTTCTTTAGATATACAGGTAAGCTTGAATCTTTACCGTGTCTGGTTGAGGATTATGTTTATGATGACATTAACACGGTACCTAAGAATCATATCTATGCAGGCTTAAATAATTTGTTTGGAGAAGTCACCTGGTTTTATCCAGGAAGTGGTGCTGCATCGAATAATCGATCGGTCACTTATAATTATATGGACTCAAGTGCTGAAAGACCAATATGGACTACAAGTTCTTTATCAAGATCTACTTGGTCCGATTCTCATATCTTTGGTAAACCGCATGGAACCGAATATGATTCATCAGCAACAAGCGATTCAACCGTTGGTAATACGGATGGAGTAACGGTATACTATGAACACGAAACAGGAACGAATCAAATTAAAGCAGGAGCAACGACTGCTATTGCTGCAAGCATTCAATCTGGAGATTTTGATATATCTGCAGTACAAGGTGGTGGCGCAGATTTAAGAGGTGATGGAGAATACATGATGAAAATAAGAAGAGTCATTCCAGATTTTTTACAACAAACAGGAAGTGCAAGAGTCACTTTAAACTTAAAGAATTATCCAACGGATACAGAAGCAAGTTCTTCATTAGGACCGTTTACCGTGGACTCTGATACAACAAAAGTAGATACAAGAGCAAGAGCACGTGCTATAGCTTTAAAAGTAGATAATACCAGTATTACACAACACTGGAAGTTAGGAACTTTCAGATTAGATATACAACCGGATGGAAGAAGATAATGGCTATAGATAAAAGTATTAGACAACATTATGCAATACAAGGAGGAGGACCTAACTATTTAGGAAAACAAAAAATGGTTAAAGCTCCAAAGAAATGGCAGTCTTCACCTGATCATGAACCTGCAGAACTTGCGTACATTACTGAAAAAGAAAAAGATATTTTAATTGACTTAGATATATATGGTTCTTTAAATGGCAAACCTAATCGTGGCCCATCAGGTATCATATCTCTTCAAGGAGATATGGGAGGCTGGAGTGGCGGATCATCAAGCAGTGGTGGCGGAGGTCAAGATCGTGATCCAAATCGTGGTTGGCAAACTTATGTAGCACCACCCCCACCTCCAGTACATTCACCTCATCGTGATCCAACTCCTGCAGAACAAATGATGGCAGAAGCAACAAGACTGGAAAATGTAAGAAAAGCAGAAGAAGCAAAAGCAGCAGAAGCTAGATCCATGTCACCAATACAGAGAGCAGTAGAGCAGAAAAAAATTGATGAAGCAGCAAGAGTCAAAGATATTTTAACAAGAGGTGGTGTTGAAGATAGAATTGCAAAATATGCTGTTGATGAATATGTAGAAGATCCTGAAACTGGAAAATTAGTATACAATGCTGACGCAATTCGTGATGCTGCAAAAAAACAATCTAGAGCAAGAACTTTAGGCATAGGAGACCCTTTAACAACAGAAGAAATTACAAGTTTACCTTTAGGTGTTAATATTTCTGATCTTGCACCAGCACAAAAAATTACTACAGATACTAAAAAAGGTTTTTTACCAACTTTCACAAAAGAAGGGGTGATAGACTATGGTAAACAAAAAGCTAAAAATTTAGCACTTAAAGCTGGAATGCAAGAGCTTGGACTTACCGGATTTTTACCTCAAACTATAATACCGTGGGGAATCTCTAAGCTATTTGGAGGTGAAAAAGATCAAATGAAAGCAATTAGAAAGAACATTGCTAAATTTCAAGATAAAAACTTAGCTGGAGCAGAATATTGGAAAAGCGGAGATGAATCTAAAAAGAAATATATTAAACCTCCGGGCGAAGGCGAAGGAGCAGGAGCTATACCTCCAACCCTTGCAGAAGAAATTACTGGTAGAGGTCTAGAATCTGGGCAAAAGATGCTTGGATTAAAACATCTAGATCAATATCGAGAAGCACGAACATTATTACAAGACACGATAAAATCAGGAACATACCAAGGAAGAAAATTAAGTATGAATGAAATAAAAACGCTTCAAGGTACATTAGATAAACTTGGTAATGCTATAAGTTATATGGAGAGTCTTTTAGTTACACCAGGAGCAGCTCATGGCGGACGTATTGACAAAGCTCTTGGAGGAAGAAGTAGAGATATATAATGGCTAGAATTGTACAAGCATTAACCCAACCTTTAGAAAAATACGATCAACAGATTCAACAGTCTTTTGTAAGAGATGTCGATAGTATCGTACAGAAACTAAATACATCTTTTCAACAAGATTTAAAAGATGAGGCAGAAGCGGAAAGCTTCTATATGGCATAATGGCAAATACATTTGTTAATAAAAAGAAGGATTTAACGAGTACTAGTGCTACAACAATATATACTGTTCCTAGTGCTACCACAGCGGTGGTTAAGTCTATATTAGTATCTGAAGATTCAGGTAATGCAGACACCATTACAGTTACAATAACTGATACAGATGACGCGGTTTTTAACCTTTTTAACGTTAAAGCCATATCTGCCAATGGCACTTCAGAACTACTTAGTCAGCCATTAGTAGTCGCTGAAAGCGAAGTTATTAAGGTAACGGCTGCTACAGCCAATCGGCTGCATGTTGTACTTTCTGCCTTGGAAATTAAACCAAGAGAAGTTACATCTTGATTTACTTGTAAGAAACAAGTAATAATATATATTCAGGTGAAATCCCTGCCTTTAATACAAATTAACAAATATTATAACTATGGCTATAGATAGAACAGGAATAGATTCATTAAACAGAGAACTAGACGTAGGGGCATCGGCTATTACTTATTCAGGTAATCAAGGTCCACAAGACCCACGAGCAATGACTGATATTGACAAAATTATAATGCAGCATTGGTTGCAACAAGGCGGTTCGTATGGCGATGACATTCCAGAAGCCTTTAAACAAGAGATTATTCGCATATATGGATTAGACAGAAATCGTTCTGCCTACGGCGGAACAGCAAGACCTACGTATACACAATCCAGAAAACAGAGAATGGCTGGAGGTGGAATTGCAGGACTTAAGAATAGACCAGGATATTTTCTTGGTGGCATCGGAGATTGGTTAGGTGATGTTAAAGACAAAATTGTAGATGATTTAATTCCAAATGAACTTAAAAATCCAGCGACCCTTGCTGGACTAGTTGGTTTAGGTGCAAATTATAAAGATTTAATTCCAGGTGATATGAGTAGTGAAGGATGGATAGGAGATCTTTTAGGTGGTGCTAGTGATATGATTACTGGTAGTGCTGCTAACAAAGAATTAGAAAGAGTAATTGGAGGCTATCCAAATCCTGACTTAGACCCTACTACTTTACCTAGTGAAGGTTTCAGTTGGGACAAAGCACTTGCAACTATTCTTCCTGGAGGAGATCCAGGTTATGTTGAAGGTGGTTTATATAACGCATTACTTGGACTTGGAGGAGACACACAACCAGACGCTCAAGGCAGATATCCTATCAATTGGAAAGGCCCTCTTACAATAGGTACAACTATAGGACTCGCAGATTATTTATCACGTGACAAAACACCATTCCCAATGGATCAAACAGGAATCAAGTTCCAAACAGCTCAACAAGCTATGGCAGATCCTGAGTTAAGATTTAAACCACAAGCACAGTATGCAAACGTGGCAGAAGGCGGAAGAATCGGATTTGACAATGGAGGCTCAACTTGGAGAGAATTTCTTGAAGACAAAGATGTATTTGTAGATCCTAGAGATAAAAGTTGGAAAGATACTTATTACAGATGGCTTGATAAACAAAAAAACAAAGCTCAAGGCGGAAGGATTGGGTATCAAGATGCTGGACCCATGGATCTTGGTGGTATGGAAAAAGATTACAGAGAAGAAGGTGGATTCGTTCCAATAGGTGGACAAGAGAAAGCAGATGATGTACCAGCTAGATTAAGTAAAAATGAATTTGTATTTACAGCAGATGCTGTAAGAGCTGCAGGCGGTGGAGACATTGACAGAGGTGCAGAGATCATGGAAAACCTTATGGAGAATCTGGAAGCAGGTGGCAAGGTTTCTGAAGAATCACAAGGATTAGAAGGAGCGAGAAATATGTTCGCTAACGCACAACAATTAGAAAAGAGAATTATATAATGGCAATAACACAATCATCAGTACTACCTCAACAATATATATCGCAGTTAGGTCAGGATTACGGACAGCAACTCGCAGGTTTAACATCTATACCTTTAGATACATCACAGTTTGCACCACAAGTTGCAGGTCAAGATCCATTACAAACTCAAGCAGCAACGTTAGCTGGAACAGGTGTAGGTGCTTATCAACCTTATTTAACTCAAGCAGCTGCATTAGGAACACAAGCTGCAACAACTATGGGTGGAGTATCACCTTATATTTCTGCAGCAGGAGCATTAACAGGTACAGGAGCAGGTACAGGAGCAGGATCAATTGCTTCTTATATGTCTCCTTATCAATCACAAGTAATTGATGCGACCTTAACAGAATTCGATAGACAAGCTGCAGCAAGACAACAAGGAATATCTGATCAGGCAGTAGCACTTGGTGGTTTTGGTGGTGGAAGAGAAGGTGTACAACTAGCAGAATATCAAACACAGTCCGATAGAAATAGAGCCTTACTTCAAGCAGGAATGCTACAACAAGGATATGGCATTGGACAACAAGCAAGACAACAAGATTTAATGAATCAATTGACTTTGGGTGGAGCGCAAGCAGGTTTAGCTCAAGGACAACTAGGATTAGGTGGTTATCAACAAGGACTGGCACAACTTGCTCCTCAATTAGCAGGCGGTGATATTGGAATGTTAAGTCAAGTAGGTGGCATACAACAGCAACAAGCACAAAACGTATTAAATGCACAACAACAAGCAGCTCAAATGGGAGCCATGGAACCTTATCAAAGAATGCAGGCTTATGGCCAGGGTATAGGAACATTGGCACCGATACAGGGACAAATGGCAACACAACAAACACAAGATCCAACAGCACTACAAACAGCTCTTGGATGGACTTCAGTGTTGGGTGGAATCATGAATCCTGGTCTTGGGGTACCAAGAGTAAGTTAATTATGGCTAGAGTATTAAGAAGACCGATGTTTAGACTTGGCGGTAATACCGATCAGGGAATTATGTCAGGAGTTGCTCCGAGGCAGGGGTATGAACATGGAGGAATTCATTTAAATGAGCCTTTAGAGATTGAAGGTTTTCAAAATAAAAAAATCCAAAATCCTGAAACAATTGGTGATTTAAAAGATTTATCTTTGGACGATTTATATAGAGTAGCAGGTCAAAAATCTTTACGTCCAAGAGGAGTCACACCAGCGGATGCTTTAATCGAGTTTGGTTTAAATGTAGCTAGTGCAAAACCTTCAGGAAGTATTTTTTCAACCGCAGCAGGAGCGGCTAAAGAACCTTTTCAACGCTACCGTAAAAGTAAAGCAGAATCAGAAGCCACACAATATGTAAGTCAAGCAGATATGTTCAAGACTCTTATAGGAGCACAAGCCGATGTACTTGCAGCGGAAGCTGAAGGTAAGGCTGGAGGTAAAGGATGGTTAGAACAATGGAAGTTTGAAAAGATTCCTGAATTAAATAGAACAATAAGAGATCTTTCTAAAAAAGAAAAAGATGGAACAATAACTCCAGAAGAAGAACTTGAATTACAAAATTCTAGAGATCAAAAAAGTCGAATTGTGGATATTAGTCCAATATTAGAAGGATATTTAAGAACTAATCCATACCTTGTCCCAAATGAAATAGATAGACTTTGGAATGAAGATTTACAACGACCTGAAGAAGAACGAAAATACAAAACTAAAGAAGATCTTCAAATAGAGCTAGATGCTATAGAAAATCTAGAAAGAAGATACATGGCAAAAGGAGGTAGAGTTGGGTATCGAAATGCAGGACCTGTGATGGGCCAACCAACACAAACAGATCAAGCCATGCCAAAAGAATTAAGTGGTATTAGTTATGAAGAATTAAGAGCAAGACTTCCACAGGAAGTTGGTGATGAAATTGTTAGACTTCTTGCTAATAGTCCAGAAGCACTGGAAGATTTCGCAGTCATACAAACAGAACAAGATATTTCAAATTTTAATAAAAAATATGGTGTCAATTTAGTATTACCAACGGAGGCTTAAAATGGCTGACGATTTATCTAAAATCAGAGGTCCTTTTCGAGTCTATGAAAAGCCTAAGAAAAAAGAACCCATCTCAACAGTAGACGAGTATCAAAAAGAATTTATTAAGTCCTTAGAAGTCTATGATGTAAGACAAAAGAAACCTGTTCGTTGGAACTTCCTTAAAGACAATGAAGGAATGATGACTCTTGCTTTGACATTAAGTCCGTCTTTAAGAACCTCTTTAGCTATTGCCAATAAAAAAGACCCTGTCAAAATGATGAGGGAAAATAAAATTAGTGAAAGAGATTACATCTCCGGCTTTGATGAAATTGCTAAAGGCATAGATATAGGAAGACATGAACTAGGGACCAGTCTGGGTGAATTATTATTCATGGGCACAGATTTTTTAACCAATAAAAATTTCACAAGAGACTTCCAGAAAATGATGGATAGGCAAAAGCCCGATGAACCTGAAACATGGCGAGGAGATCTTACATCTTTAATGGTTCAATACGGTGTTCCTGGAGGATTAATAACTAAAATAGGGGCACGTGCTAAGAGACTTCAAAAAGTTAAAGATGCTATGAACAAAATGGGTACTAGCAAAGCATCTAAGATAGCTCAAAGAGTTGTTGGAGGTGCAACCGTTGTAGGTGCAACTGATTTTATAGCTTCACCGGATCAAAGAAGGATTCCTACTTTATTTGTACAACCAGAAGATACTTCTAAATTATCAGGAAGAAAAAAAGCAGCGGCTGTCCTTAGAAATAAACTTAGGTACGGTGCTGAAGGAACTATTGTTGGTGGAGTCTTTCCTCTAGCAGGAAAAGCTTTTCAACAAGCCTATAAATATGCAGCAAGACCTACGGGAGAACCTTTATTAAGAATGGGTTTTAATACTCTTGGTGCGGGTTTCAAAGGAGCAAGCTATTTATTGTCTAAAGTTGATTCTCCTCTTCATTCAAAAGTTGCAGGAAAATTAGCTAACTCTACAAAATATCAAATTAAAAAAATGATTTCTCCGATGACAAAAAAACTTGGGGGAGAACAGACACCTCCTTTTGAACAATGGAGATTATTTTCAGTGACAAGTCCTAAAGCATCTGAAAGAGGATTAAAAAGACTAGATAATGTTTTAGCCTGGATGCGATCTTATGGAAAAATGCCAAAAGATATTCAAGGAGTATCTGAATCAGTTTCTCTTTTCATTAAAGGAAGAGCTAGAAAACTGGATAAACTTTTAGAAGGTATAGAAAAGCGTGCTTACAATCTTGCTAAAAAATATGAGAAAAGACACCTAACAAATAACACTTCGAGGCCTTACGAAAAAATGTTAAAAGATGATGTCGTTGACTACTTGCAAGGCACAGTAAAACTAGGACAAGTTCACAAGGAACTTAGACCCTTAGCTTTTGAAATAAAAAAAGATATTAATAAAACGCTCGTAGAATTTGGCAAAAATCTTCCACGAGGAACTAAACAAGAAGTTGTAGAGGATTTAAGAAAAACTTTTACTGAAAAAATAGATAACTATTTAGTTAGATCTTTTGCAACCTTTACTAATCCTAAGTACACTCCGCTTAAAGCCGTAAGGATTGATGCAAGAAATTGGATACGGGATAATGTTATTAGAAAAAATAAAGATTTAAGAGACGTTGCTTTAAATACTTATGGAAAACAATTTCCAAAAAATTATCTAGAAAAATATGCAGACGATCTTGTAGATAATGTTCTAGCAAAAGGAAGAACAGGAGGAGTTAATCCTGTTACAGTACTACAAGAAATAGGTACTAAGCTTTTAAGACAAGATAAATATCAATTTCTTAAAACAGGAGAAGAACTTCCTGATGCGATCAAAAAATTATTGGGTAAAGAAAAAGATCTGAGATCACAAGTATTATTTACTGTGTCTGATACCATTGCTTCAAATGCTTCGGCAAAAGGTTTTAATATGATTGCAAACATCGGTTTAAAGAATGGTTGGTTATTTAAAACATCAGAACAAGCGATGACAAAGTTTACAAGCCCAGTACAAATAGGAAAGATTGATCGATTAGGAGCTTTAAAAAGTGAGCTTGAAAATTTATACACCTCGCCTGAACTTAAACAAATATTAATATCAACAGGAGCTCCTCTAGACGGCTTTGCTAAAACAGCTGTCATCAGGCAACTTCTGCAAGCTAAAGTAGGTATCCAAGCAATGAAGACTTTATACTCTCCACAGACTCAAGTTCGTAATGTGACTTCGGCTTCTTTCTTTGCGCTATGGAATGGTCATGTAGGCCATAATGCTAGTGTTATAGATGCTATGAAAATGATGATTAGGGATATTTTTAGAGCAGGTAAAGGTGATCCTATTAATGAAGTAGAATTTTCTAAATATGTAGAAAAACTTATTCGTCTTGGAGTCTATGATGAAAACATTGTAGCTCAGGAGTTAAGAGCCGTGATGAAGAACATAAAAGAAGGAGTTATTAAAAATGAAGATGACTTGTTTGCAACACTTACTAAGGCGGCTAGAACAGAAAAAGTAGCTCGACTTTATGCAGGGGGTGACAATCTTTGGAAAGGCTATGGCTATGAATTTTTTAAATCGGATCTATCAGCAGCATTAAAAAATATTGATGATGTTGCAGCTTATTTTAAAGTTCACAATCATCCATGGTCTAGAAAAGATTTAATAACAGGGGCAGCTAAAAGTTTTGATGAAGCTTTAGATGAAGCAGCAGCTTTCATGTTAAGAAATACTTATCCAACATATAGTAAAGTACCGCCAGCGATAATGGGATTAAGAAACATTCCTTTCTTTGGTAACTTTGTATCTTTTCCTGCTGAAATGTTACGAACAGGAACTTTATCTATTGCTATGTCCTTAAAAAACATTGCATCAGGTAATCCAGCATTACGTCAAATGGGATATAAAAATTTAATGGGAGCTTTCTTTGCGGTTAAAGGTATAGGAATGGCAGCTCATGCTACTGCAAACTTCTTAACAGGTAATACTCAAGAACAATGGGAAGCATACAAGCGTTCAAGCGCTGCGCCGTGGGATCAAAACTCTAACCTCATTGGAATTACACCATGGAAAGATGGAGAGTCTGCAGCAATTAACTTCTCATACTTTAGTCCTTACGATGTATTGGAAAGACCGATTCAAGCAGCGTTGACCATGGCACATAAAGAAAACATCGCTCCAGATCAATTAGAAAATTATGTACTATCATTAATGTTCACAAGCGATGGACCAATAATGGAACTTATGCAACCTTTCCTTTCACCAGCTATTGGTTTTGAACGAGTGCAAGATATTGTGGGTGGAGATTTTTTATCAGGTGGCCGTGGAGGAAGAACTGCAGAGGGTAAATACATCTACTCTCCCACAGATAGTTTAGAAGATAAATTTAATAAAGCTTTCGTTCATATTATTAAAGGTGCTGAACCTGGAATCGTTTCGAGCGGAAGAAAAATAAAAGATGCTCTTCAGGGAGATGTAACCGGTGCTGGTAAACCAGCAAAACTTGCAGACGAACTCTTGGCACTCTTTACAGGAACTAGAATTATAAGAATTGATGTCAAAAAAGATTTAAAATGGATTGCCGCAGATACTAATAGACTTTTAAGAGCAGTGGATGAAACGGAAAAATTCTATAAGTCAAAAGATTATAAGGACCGTCCACCTTCTATTATGGTCGCTGAGTTTGACAAAATGCAACAGGAAGCATTTGAAATTCAAAGGGATCTTTATATGAAAATAAAAGATATGCAGATGTTAGATCTAAGTCTTAACAAAATTAGACAAATTCTAGATAAAGCAGGTATGAATAGAAAACTTGTTAGTAATCTAACGATGGGCTATTTTACTCCAATTACTTATTCTAAGCCAAGATTTGAATCCAAGATAAAAGATATTGAAGGTGTAGCTGAGGATTTAACTGAAAAGAGTGATCAATATATCTATAATGTAGATAAGAACTTTTTGTTTCCAAGAAGAGATTTGGATAGAGTTAAACAAAACTGGAGTAGAAAAAAATTCTTCCCTGAAACTTACAATGAAGAAACAAGAAGATGGGAAGGTGGTTATAGACCAGAGCTAGAAGGTGCAGTAACTAATGATAAAGGCAATGTGGTTTATGATGAAAACGGAAAAATTAAAAAAGAACCAACGTTCTTGGACAAAGCTGTTCCTTTCCTTAAGGAAAAAGTTAAACCATTTATTACTCCTTTTAATGGGCTTATGGGTAAAAGCCAGGCACCTTTACCACCAACACCAGGAGTCAATCCACAACTCGTAACACAAGCTACTCAAAATATTACACCAACAGGACTGACACAGACTGAAACTGCTTTATTGTCCAATGAAGAAAAAGCAATCAGACTAAGGCAGAGGGGGCTAGCATAATGAGAGCACTTTTAAAAAGATTAAGAAATTTTGTTAATACAAATCAAGGCTATATTTTATTAGCAATTCTTATTGTAATTCTTCTAAAATAGTATATATAAGTCATGGGTGCTTTAGGGGCCCATTATTAACTGTCTAACAAAGGAGGTTATTATGACTGATCTAATAAATATCAATAAATTCCTAAATAACGCAATCGGCTTTGAAGATATCTTCAATCGATTCTCTTTGCTTAACCATTATAATACTGGTTTTCCGTATTATAATATCAAGAAGAATGCAAAAGCGGATCAATATACTTTGGAGATGTCACTATCTGGCTATAAAAAATCAGATATTAATATCGAAGTAACCGATGGCATACTAGAAATAACAGGTAAAGCTAAAGAAGATAAGGAGGACTATGTATATAAAGGTATGGCTCAAAGAGCGTTTACGCGTAAGCTACAACTATCTGAATACGTGGAAGCGAAAGGTGCTGAACTGGAAGACGGGATTCTTAAAATAAAATTGGAATACTGTCCGCCTGAAGATAAAAGGCCGAAAAAAATTTCTATAAAATAACGGGTATCAAAAATTACAACGCTTCGCGCGTATATCCTACATTTTATAAGATTTGGTGCCTTCAGTCCGAGTCGAACAGACAACCTACTGATTACAAATCAGTTGCTCTACCAAATTGAGCTATGAAGGCTTAAATCCAAGCTTTTAACTCTTCACCCATAATTTGGGTAGCAATGTTAATTTTCTTGCGGAGGGCTTTAACGATCCTTTCGTCAACAGTGTCTTCCGCAAGGATATCAATATAAGTCATAGGTTTAGTTTGACCTATTCTATCAATTCTCGCTTCTGACTGTTTTCGCTTTTCTAGGTCATAACCATTAGAATAATAAATCATGTTGCTTGCAGCTGTAAGCGTAATTCCATATCCACCGGTTTGTGGTGTTCCAACAAAAAATCTTACTTTTGGATTATTTTGAAATTTTTTAATATTTTCTTGTCTCTCGTTTTGAGGCGTTAATCCATAATAATCAACACAGCACCCTTCTCCATATTCTTTAACAAGAGCTTCAATAATGTGCCTTACATCATTTTGCCAATGGGCCCAAATAACCGTTTTGCCTTCAATTTCGTATAACACGTCAATAAGCTCATCGATGCGATTATTAGCAATTTTCTGAGTTGTGCCATCATCAGCTTTAAAATGACCACAGGTGATTTGTTGTAATCTCATTAATTGAGTTAAAACAGTAGCTGTGGTAATCATTTTACCATTCATTTCAGCAAGTGCTGTTTGTTTCATTTGAATATAAATTTTCTTTTGATCTGGAGTTAATTGTACAATTCTTTTCATAAACGTTTTTTTCGGTAAATCCAGACAATCATCCTTGAGCACCCGATGCGAAAAAGGTTTTAATTTTTCTGCCAATTCATCTAAATTTCTATACCCAACAACAATCTGCACAGATCGACCCCCAAAATTAGCATTTCTCATTTCCGCATAACGAGTCCTGAACGCATAATATGAAGAATAATCCAATAGATCAGGATTCAAAAAAGAGCATTGTGTATATAAATCTAATGGAGATTTAGTTACTGGAGATCCAGTCAAAATTCTTCGATATTTACTTAATTGTGATAAAGCTAATATATTTTTAGTTCTTTTAGCTGAGGGATTCTTAATAGTTGTCGATTCATCAATTGCCAGTAAAGTATTATGTGAAATTAGAAATTTATGTGCAAAGCTAACTCCTTTTTTAGTGGACAAAGCTTCAACATTCATAAGCAAAATATGAAAATCTACTTCAGGCTTAAATAAAGTATCGAGTTTATCTTGCTGTTTTTGATTTATTAACGCCTGCCATAAAACAACTTTTTTATTTATGTGTTTAACCATATGTTCAGGTATTTCAGAATCGTACCAGTTTTTATAAACACCTTTAGGCGCAATAATTAAAGCACCATTAATTTTACCTTTATCATAAAGCATAGCCATGTTGTCTAAAAGCACTTTAGATTTACCAGTACCCATTTCCATGAAATAAGCGAAAACTTCCTTATTCCAGGATATTTCAAGCGCTTTTAATTGATGCGCATATGGCGTTGTTTTAAATTTATAATTTAACATTTTTATTTCTACTTTCTATTGACATGTATATAATAAAAGATTATATGTTGTCAAGAAAGTTATGAAAAAAGAAAATACAGTTTATCTTATACAAGAATTACCTGGTACTAGAATTGGTCAACCCAAGTTTAATATCATGGGTGCTCTTAAATACGGTAAACTTAAAGTTCTTTTAAAAGAGAATACACAAATTGTTTTAAGTCCAGGACCTATTGTGTTCGAACTAAGGCGTTTGTTAAAAGATTACACGTCTGACGATTATTTATTATTATCGGGTGATCCTTCAGTAATAGGACTTGCCTGCGCAATTGTATCTGATATAAATAACGGAAGATTTAATTTGTTAAAGTGGGATAGACAGGAGAAAGTGTACTATCCATTAGAAATAAATTTATATGAGAAAGGTAAAATAGATGAAAACAATTAAACTAAAAAACTGTTTACTTTTTATGGTTGCAATCAATTCCATAGGCACTAAATGGGGAATAAAAGAATATAAAAAACTCTTCGAAGGCGATATGGTAAAAAGACTTACTCTTTACATAGCCATTGCCTATTATAAATATGAAAAGCACCACTATGCCACCAACTTTAGAAGATTTGCTAACGATTTAACCGGTAAAAATCTAAGAACCGGTATTCAATTTCAATGGGATGATGGCACAATTATAAAATTTGAAGAAAAAGATTTTATAAACAATGTTGTCTATAAAACACAAAATGGAAAAGTGAATGAATATTTTACTTGCGAAGATGCTAAAAGAAATAGTGTACCCAAGAGCCCCATGCAATTTATGTATGAGGAAGGTTTTATTAAAAGAACAATGCAAGAATGTGGTGAGTTTGAAATAAAACATTATTTTGGAATGGAAAAATATATGAAAAGAACTTTGGATATTTTATTAGAAACTCCATATTATAAAGAAAGTTTAAGACAAGGGTCTCTTTATTTTCCTGTTCTGAATTCTATGTTTAAAGAACATCAACAAAGGAACTTTGCTAATGAATAATATAGACTTTGAAAAAGACCAAACAGAAGTTCTGGATAGAACTGAAAATATAAAGTCTTTAGCTAATCAAGTTAAAAGCTTAAAAGAACTAGAAGATGAACTCAAAGCAGATGAGGAATCTTTAAAGAATAAGAAAAAAGAAATAGAACGAATTTCAGGAGAAGTTATTCCCACCATGTTATCAGAAATGGGATTATCTTCTCTCAAACTTGCAGATGGATCTGCAGTTGATGTGAAACCGTATTATGCGGCGAACATCTCTATTGCTAATAGAGAAGCGGCGTATAGTTGGCTTCGTTCCAATGGCCTAGGTGATATTATTAAAAATGATATTACCGTTTCCTTTGGACGGGACGAGGATAACAAGGCGGCAGATTATGCTAACCTTGCGAGAGGTCAAGGGTTCGAACCGACACAAAAGTTGAAGGTCGAGCCCATGACTCTCAAAGCGCTAGTCCGTGAGCGTATTGAGGCAGGTAAAGACATGCCAATGGACATTTTTAACGTGTTCGTAGGAAACCGAACCAAAATAACGAGGAAACAATAAACATGAACCAAGTAACAACGAAGACAAATGCAGGTGCGTTGGCTACAAATATTTTTGAAGCTGATGCAGGTGCTGGCTCTCAGAATATGACGCAGGAAGATCTTGCGTTACCTTTTCTGAAAGTCTTAGGACAATTATCTCCAGAAGTTAATAAACAAAACGCTAAGTTTATTAATGGTGCAGAACCTGGAATGATTGTAAACAGCGTGACCAAAGAACTTTATGATGGAAAAAAAGGTATAGATGTTATACCTGTCCATTATGAAAGACAATATGTCGAATGGCAAGACAGAGGTCAATCAGGAAACGCTCCTGTAGCAATCCATAAAGCAGATAGTGATATCTTGAGTACAACAACTCGAGATAAATCTTGGAAGGATAGATTACCGAACGGTAATTATCTGGAGAACACTGCGAATCACTTTGTGATTCTTTTGGGTAAAAGTCCATCAACAGCATTGATATCTATGAAGGCTACTCAATTAAAAGTTAGTCGTAAATGGAATTCAATGATGATGGGTCTTAAGCTACAAGGTAAAAATGGCTTATTCACACCGCCAACATATAGCCACATTTATAATCTAAAAACTGTTCAAATGTCTAATGACAAAGGAACATGGTTTGGATGGGATGTATCTAAAGTTGGTCCGGTCTCAGATAAAGGTGTTTACGAAATTGCTAAAGGCTTTGCTGAAAAAAATAGCAAAGGTTTAGTGAAAGTTAAACACGGGTCTGACGAATCAAAAGACGTACCCTTTTAATCATTTCCTTCGAGGAGGAATAACGGGGCGGCAGCGGGAGACTTAAACCGCCCCTAAAAAATTATGAAATTAGTTTATAGCAGCGATAATATTGATAAATTTATAATAATATTTTCAGGTTTACAAAGAGCACATGGTGCCACCTATATTGAAAAGAAGGGTACAGATGGTACAAAAATCAAAGGGCAATCTTTTGTAAAAAGAGAAGAAGTCACCAAAAAGATGTGGCAAGACCATTTAAATGGTATTGAACCAAGTTTAGGAATTATTCCAATTAATGAAGAAAATAAATGTCGATGGGGTTGTATTGATATTGATAGCTACGCAGGATTTGACCATAAAAAATTAATAAACAAAATTAAATCACTTAACCTTCCTCTTATTACTTTTAGATCTAAAAGTGGTGGAGCACATGTGTTTTTATTTACAACCACTGAAGTTGATGCAGAACTCATTAGAAATAAATTAGTTTCTATTGGTGCAGTGCTAGGTTATGGAAGTTCAGAAGTTTTTCCAAAACAAATTGAATTAAAATCGAAAGATGATACGGGAAACTTTCTCAATCTACCCTATTTTAATTGTAAGAATACAACAAGATATGCCTTTCTTGAGAATGGAGAGGCTGCTACTCTAGACGGTTTTTTTGGAGCATATGAAAGAAATAAAATCACTCCCGAACAACTTGAACAACTAGAAATCAAAAGAATCGACTCTGAATATAAAGACGGTCCACCATGTATAGAAGTATTAGCTTCTGATGGTATTCCTGAAGGAGGAAGAGACAATGCTTTATTTCATTACACTGTTTATGCAAAAAAGAAATGGCCATCCGAATGGAAAAATAAAATAATTTTATTTAATGAAAAGGCGATGAATCCTCCATTAGATGATGCGTCAGTCGAAAGAATTAAAGAGCAACATGATAAAAAAGATTGGGGATATAAATGTAAAGACGAACCGATGTGTAGCTTCTGTGATAAACAATTATGCAGAACGAGAAAATATGGAATTGGAGGAGAGGCTATATTTCCTGTTCTAAGTGATTTACAAAAAATAGAACTTGATGAACCTTATTATTATGTCAATGTAGATGGAGAAAGAGTTAAACTTGATAATGTCGAAACATTGCTTGAACAAAGATTATTTCAAAGAGCAGTTACAAAACAAATTAATAAAAGACCACCAAAAATAAGTCCAAAAGAATTTGGAACGTATACTGATACCCTACTAGCGGATATTGAAAAAGTTCCTGCTCCCACAGGATCATCTAAAATAGATCAACTTGGAGAACACCTAGAAGAATTTTGCACGAATCGAAGTTCAGATAGTACGACCAAAGATGATATTATAAGAGGAAATGTTTACACAGAACATGGTAAACATCATTTTATCTTTAGTAAATTTTATCATGGATTTTTAATTAAAAGAAAATGGGATGAAAAATCTCAACTTACGCAGCAGATGCTAAAAGAACATTTTGGTTGTAAAGAAGAACGACCAACAATAAGTAAAAAGAAAATTACAATTATGACTGTGAAATCTTTCGAAAAATTACCTGATAATTATAAACCAAAACAATTTAAACCAAAGGATCCATTTTAATGAATGAAATGAGCAGCGATCTAGTTTTATTAGTCGTTCTTACTGCTGCATGGATACTTATAACATTATGAAAACAATAGTATTAGGACCACCAGGTACAGGAAAAACTCACACTTTATTAAATGAAGTAGATAAATGTTTAAAACAAACAGACCCTAATAAAATTGGATATTTTTCCTTTACTCAAAAAGCTGCTTATGAAGCAAGAGATAGAGCCATGAAAAAATTCGATTATACCGAAGATGATTTACCATACTTTAGAACATTACATTCTTTAGCATTTAGAAGATTAGGAATTAAAAAAGAAAATGTAATGCAAAAAAGACATTACGAAGACTTAGGTAAAAAGATAGATTTTCCTGTAGATTACATGGAATATGATGATGAAGAGGGTGGTATATTTACTACCAAAAGTGATTATCTTAGAATTATTCAATTAGCTAAATTAAGAAATATAACAATATCACAACAGTATGATCTACAGGAGCACACACAGGATGTTGAATATAATAAATTAAAAATTATTGCAAATGAACTAGCTTCTTACAAAAAACAATATGGTCTTATTGATTTTAATGACATGATTTTAGATTTTGTAAAATCAGATGCATCACCTAAATTTGATGTTGTCTTTATTGATGAGGCTCAGGATCTATCCCGAATGCAATGGGACATGGCAAAAAGTATTTGGAATAAAACAGATGATTCATACATTGCAGGAGATGATGATCAAGCTATATTTAGATGGGCGGGTGCTGATGTAGACAGCTTCATAGCTCAAGATGGAAAATTTATAAGACTTATGCAATCTCGTAGAGTTCCAAAACGCGTTCATGATATCGCCATGAATATTGTAAATAGAATTTCTCATCGATTACCCAAAAAATGGAAACCAAGAACAGTAGAAGGTCTTCTAACAAGACATCCTGATTTTGAAAACATAGATATGTCACAAGGTGAATGGTTAGTACTAGCAAGAACCAGGTACATGTTAAATGAATTAGAAGACACACTTTATCAAAAAGGTTTATTTTATAAAAATAAATTTAAAAGGTCTTATGAACAAGATTTATATGATGCCATTATTAACTGGGAGCAATGGCGAAAAGGAACACCCATGAATCCTGATCAAATTACTCAGATATATAGTTATATGAGTCCTCAACATGCGGATAGAAATCAACTTTTATTAATGAATAAAGATGCACATTATTCTTTAAGTGATTGTAAAAATAAATTTGGTCTATCCACAGATAATGTTTGGTATGAATCTTTAGATCAAGCCCCTTGGAGAAAAGTAGAATATATAAGAAAGATGAGAAGTAATGGAGAACAACTTAATAAAACGCCAAGAATTTTATTATCAACCATTCATGGTGTCAAGGGTGGCGAAGCACAAAATGTGGTTTTATTAACCGATTTAAGCAGGAATACACAAAAAGGGTATGAAAGATATCCTGATGATGAGAACCGTTTGTTCTACGTCGGTGCAACACGGACCAAGGAACATTTACATATTATAGAACCAAAAGACGTTTTTAAAAGTTATCCGATATGAGAAATATTACAGCAATAACAATTATCTGTTTGTATACTTTTGTATTTTGTTTAATTTTATTGGAGATTTCATGAGTGTGTGGAAAAAACAGGTAGGAGGAACACATTACATAAAATATAAAATTCAACCTAGTCAGTTTGTAACTGAGAACAAGTTGCTTTATCCTGAAGGAACTGTTATTAAATACATTTTAAGACATCAAGATAAAGGAGGAAAGGAAGACTTGGAAAAAGCTAAACATTTTATAGATATGATAATTGAAAGAGATTATTCATGATTCAACAGCCTTTATTTAAACCTCAGACAGAATGGTTACCACCAGAAACATTTCCAGACCTTTCCAATTATTGTGAAATCGCCATCGACCTAGAGACTAAAGATACTGATTTAATTAAAATGGGATCAGGTTCTGTAGTTGGCAATGGTGCCGTAACCGGAATAGCCATCGCTGTAGAAGATTGGTGCGGTTATTATCCTATAGCCCATGAAGGCGGTGGTAATATGGACCGTAAAATGGTTTTAAAGTGGCTTCAGGATGTACTAAATACTCCTGCTGATAAGATTTTTCATAATGCCATGTACGATGTTTGCTGGCTTAGATCCATTGGATTAAAAATACAAGGTCGAATCATTGATACAATGATTGCATCAGCTTTGGTTGATGAAAATCAAATGCGTTATGATTTAGGTAACTGCGCTAAACGATACACGGGTAAAGGAAAAGATGAAGCTGCTTTATACGCAGCAGCAAAAGAATGGGGTGTCGATCCTAAAGCTGAAATGTATAAACTTCCAGCTCTTTATGTTGGAGCTTATGCAGAAAAAGATGCTGAGATTACTTTAGCTTTATGGCAAGAATTAAAAAAAGAAATAGCTCATCAGGACATTGAGTCTATTTTTAAATTAGAAACAGAATTATTTCCGTGTCTTGTTGACATGAGATTTTTAGGTGTACGTGTAAATGAAGAACAAGCTTCGATTGAGAAAAAATTATTAGTTGGACAAGAAAAACAATTGCTTCATGAAGTAAAAAAAGAAACGGATGTTGAAGTTCAGATCTGGGCAGCACGATCCATTGCTCAAGTATTTGATAAACTTAAGCTTCCTTATGATCGAACGTTAAAGACACAAGCTCCATCATTTACAAAGAATTTTTTATCGAATCATCCTCACGAACTTGTCAAAAAGATTGCACAAGCTAGAGAAATCAATAAAGCACATACCACTTTCATTGATACGATTCTTAAACATTCTCATAAAGGAAGAATCTATGCTGAAATAAATCAGCTTCGTGGTGATAATGGTGGAACAGTTACAGGAAGATTTTCTTATTCTAATCCAAATCTTCAACAGGTTCCTGCACGAAATAAGGACCTCGGACCACGGATTAGATCATTATTTATACCTGAGGAAGGCCATAGATGGGGTTGTTTTGACTATAATCAACAAGAGCCTAGGTTGGTAGTACATTATGCATCTTTGCAAAATTTATACGGTGTAGGAGATGTTTTAGATGCCTATAAAGAAGGTAATGCAGACTTCCATAAAATTGTAGCCGAAATGGCAGATATTCCTAGACTACAAGCAAAAACTATAAATCTTGGTTTATTTTATGGTATGGGTAAAAATAAATTACAAGCAGAATTAGGAGTGAATAAAGAAAGAGCTGAAGAATTATTTAGTCAGTATCACAGTAAAGTTCCATTTGTAAAACAATTGATGGATAATGTTACACGTAGAGCTCAGGACTCTGGAAAAATAAGAACGTTGCTAGGTCGTCTTTGTAGATTTCATTTATGGGAACCGAATCAATTTGGAATTCATAAAGCATTGCCTCACGAGCAAGCACTCACGGAACACGGACCAGGGATTAAAAGAGCTTACACTTACAAAGCATTAAACAAACTCATACAAGGATCAGCTGCTGACATGACAAAAAAAGCCATGATAGAATTATATAAAGAAGGAATAATTCCTCATATTCAAGTGCATGATGAACTGGATATTTCTGTAAAAGATGATAAACAAGTGGAAATAATTATTAAAATTATGGAATCTGCTGTTGAACTAGAAGTACCTAATAGAGTAGACTACGAATCTGGTAAAAACTGGGGTAACATAAAATAGGAGGAAACTATGGACACTTTAGAACATTTCTGGACTGAACATAAAAAAGCAGTTATCATAGTAGCTGTTGTTATTGTCGTATTAATTATACTTTAATTCTTTATGATACATGGCTTACCTAAATGCAAACATTCCTGTAACTTACGCACAGGTCAGGAGAGAATATCTCTATGACCTTAAAGAACATCATGGAGAGGTGGAGGATTGTATTGTATTTGGGTTGGCATCGATTACGGGACGTCCTGTACTCTTTCACGCTGTTATGGAAAATGGTGCGATCTTTTATCGCTTACCTATCTCCGCGTTCATTCAAAGAGGATTTACAGCAGATCAAGTTCCTAGAATGCGACTTGATGAGCTGGAGCTATGGAATTGCTTTAGTTACTATCCTGCTGTTTCTTCTTATGATATCTTAGATGGACAATCCGGCAAATACATAGGAAAAGATAAAAAATGGTACTCAGGTGCCTATCTTTTTACTGTTGACTGGGCGCACCCAGAGAGTAATATAGTAGATACGGATCATTCCGAAATTCCGCACGAACATAAGTGCGCACATATATTGGCATTAGACAATGGCAATTATGCGGCTCAGCCAAATAACCGATTAATCTGGAGTATCCCTTCATTTACAGTGAGGGATGAAATTCCATTTGACTGGAAAGTACAAACCAGTGAGTGGAACGTAGAGGATAGTCGAAAATGGAAAACAGAAGATACTGACAAGTTCTTCTATAATATTGAGGAGACCAAAGATGATAAGAAAAATATTGTTGAAAATAAACCAGATGATCTCGAGGATAAAAGTTAAAAGACATCTGAAGGATATTGGTAAAAAATTTTATGGGGAAAAATAAGTGTAAACATTGTAATTGCAACTGCCACTGCAATGTCAAGGAACATGGGGATATGTATGGTCTATGCACATGTATAGGCTGTGAACATGACACAGAGGAGTGTGAAGTATGCCAATAGACAAAACAAAATGTTGTAGAACACATACCGAAGAGAAAGAAAAATCTGGAGAATGTTGTCAGCTAAACGAACAACAAGAAGTAGAACAAGCAACATATGAATACACAATTAGAACGGAGAAAAATGAATAAGTTTTATTTAGTGCTTGCACTATTATTTACCCTGAGCGCCTGCTCAGTTGGGCAAAAATGTACCTATACTCAAGAAGGGACAAAAATATCTTCTTGGATTTGGTTTACAAAAGATATGCCAGCAGACTTAGATAAGAACAACTGTAATTAAAATGGATATAAAGGATAAAATTGTTGGCCTAGCCCTTGCTGCACTCATAGCACTCATCGGCTGGAATCTTCATGAAACTTGGGCTATTGGCAAACAGATTATTCAATTACAGCAAGGTCAAGAAGTTTTAGAAAAACAGATTAAGAGAAACTCTAGTTTTGTTAAGCAAAAACTTAAACAAATGAAGAAAAGAAACAACAAAAAGACTATCGATAAAGCAATAAAGAAAAATAACAAAAAGAAAAAGAAGAAAAATAAACAGGAGTAGTATGAAACATGTTATACTTTCTCTGTTTATAATTTTATTATTAAGTGGCTGTTTTCAAAACGTCAGACACAAGGTTGGTTTTAGTACTAAACCTTTTTCAAAAAATGATGGATTTGAAAATTCCACTAAAATGAACTACACCATCATATTCGGAGTGGTACGCCCTAAGGAGGACGATGACTGATGAAATATTTAAATGTATTTTTACTTTTAGTACTATTAGTGTGTTCAAATAAAGCCATAGCTGGTAGTACACAGACAAATGTAAGTGGATCTAACACAGCTATAGAAGGAAACTATTCTTCTGAATCCTCAACTACATACCAAAGTGGTAGTAGTTCCAATACAACTACTTCCTCAACAACTAATTCAAATATAAAATCTGCGCCTCCAAGCTCAAGCGCACCTTCCTATAATTCTATGACTCAGGATGTATGTGCAGTAGGAGCATCAGTAGGAGTACAAACCTTTGGAGTTGGTCTATCAGGTGGAAAACATTTCATAGATAAAAATTGTGAAAGGCTTAAATTAGCTAGGATTCTCAACGATTTTGGCATGAAAGTTGCAGCAGTTGCAATTCTATGTCAGGATGAAAGAGTATTTGAATCTATGATTCAAGCAGGAACACCTTGTCCTATAGATGGTAAAATAGGAAAAGATGCTCTTGCACTATGGACTAAATATGATTTTGAAAGACCTGATTACAAAGCATACGTTAAACGTATGAAAAAAAGAGAAGAAGCAGAACCTAAACCCGAACCAGAAATTATACCTCAAGACACTTCAACTAATAAGAAGGTCAAATGGACAAGTCAATAAAAGCAATTATTATAACATTCCTTTGTGCTTGGCTTCTTGGTTCTTGCATAATTACAAAACTTAAAGCTGAAAACGTAGTTACAGGAAACATACTACCTAATGCTGGTAATTCAGTTAGTTCTTATAATAGCGGTTCAGCTCCTGTCATATCAAACAATACATCCAATACTACACTTAACAATAATGCAACTATCGACGGCTTTACGGTAACATGTAATACAGCCAATGGACAAGAGGGAGGTTGTGGTGCATTTTTTACTTATGATAAAGCGGTTGAAGCAGCGCATGATTTAAAACTTACAACTTCAGCTTCATTGGTAGGTATAAATGGCACTGGCCAAACATCCAATGAAACAATTACATCAACCGTTGCTAAACTAGACCAAGGCATAACTTTAAATAATACTATTGATATGCAGAACTGTGAATGGTCTGGATCAGCTTTTGCATGCGGCGATAGTACTGGTGCAGCAGACAGTTTTACAATTAAAGTTAGAATACTGGATGATGATAATGAAGAACTTGCTTCTGTAACCCAAACAAGAACAACCGATGCAGGATATTATGCCAATTCAGAAACATTTACTGATCAACTTATTTATACAGGCATGGGAGCAGCTAAATATGAATGGTCTTGGGAAGGTATAGATGGATCAGGTTCAACTCAATCACATTCAAATCAGAGAGGTCCTAATCTATTAGGTGCAAACCTGTTAATGACATTTAACAGTGAAGATTTTACTTACATATCAACTGAATCACAGACTTCTCTTACCAGCTTAGAAGAAGTCCTTGAAGAATTAGAAACAGAAGTATTTGAAGAAATAGCATTTGAAGAAGAAATTAGTTTTGAAATGGCTGTGGAAGCAATTGAAGAAGTAGAGGAGATAATTGAAACAATGTCCTTTGAACCCTCAATGACTATAATAGAAGAAACGATGGAAGAAACAACATTTGAAGAAATTGTTGAAGAACCTATGGAGGAGATATATGAAGAAACACAAGAAATCACTACTAGCTTCCTACCGATGGTTTCTGAAGAAGAGGAGGTGGTTGCAGAGGAAGAGGAGTCTATTAGAGGACCCGTTTCAATGGAACCAGCCGAGGAAGAAGAGACCATTAAAGAAGAAACCGTTGAAGAAGAAGTGATTGAAGAAGAACAAACAGAAGTGGTAGAAGAGACTCATGAAGAAGAAAAAGAAGAAAAAGTCGTTGAAAAAGAAGAAGTTAAAGAAAAGAAATCTACTAGCAAAACTGCTAAGAAGTCCGCTGTTCAAACAAAGAAGGCAGCCGAACAAAAAAAGATACGACAGGAAAAAGCTATCGTTAAAAATATTGAGCGAATAATGGATAAAGTCGATTCTGATGTCAAAGATATTGCAAAGAATCTACAGATTAAAAACATTATAAAATTAGATGCTATGGCAAGTGAACAGGCATCCTTAGATTTATACAAAAATGCTGTATTTTACAGGCCAAAAGATATATATCTTGACCAGTTAAATATATTTGATCAAAGGCAGATATATAACAATGTTAGTCTTGCAACTTATATTGATAATGATAAGATCGCTATCAAGGCTAAAGCACTAGAAAAATTAAGACTAGAAAAACGCAGGCTGCAAATTGAATTGGAGCAACTAAAAAATGGGTAAACTAAAAGATCAACTGGCAGGAGTCGCAGCTTTGGTCGCAGCAATCGTCGCAATCGGCGGTGGCTTTATTAAATATGGTGAAATAACTACTAAACTAGATGCATTACAAGCAGCATCTATGAAGGTGGACGAAGTTTCTATTGAAATGGTTACGGCCAATGAAAAAGATATTGGTTTTCTTAAACAAGAAATAGCAGAATTAAAATCAAAAGAAGGTGTTGATATTTCAGGCCTGGAAGAAGGATTAACAATGAATAAAACTCAAACGTTGGTTCTTTCAAAAGAAATAGAATTATTAAAAATTCAAATAGAAGAAATCAAGTTAAGCACTTCAAATCCACTAACGAATTAAAAGGCCTGGCGTGAAAATTAAATTTATAACTTTTGTTATTTTATTGACAGTTCTTTATAGCTGTTCTTATCCTTACGCCTCAATATGACACTAAAGATTTCAGACGAAGCAAAAGTTCAAATGCCGATGAAAACGGTTGCTAGTTTAATAGCGCTGGTAGCCATTGGAACCTGGGCTTACTTCGGTATTAATGAATCGCTCAATAAGCACAATACACAATTAGAATTGATGGAACGAGATTTAGAACTGAATAGCGAATTTAGGATCAAGTGGCCTCGCGGCCTCTTGGGCTCGTTACCTGCAGACAGTGAGCAGTTTATGTTAATAGAAGAATTATATAAACAAACAGATAAAATGCAGATTAGAGTCGACTCAATGATGCACAATGAAGTGAACATTGAAGCTTTAACTAAAGCAGTTAATAAGTTACAGTCGGATGTAGAAAAATTAAAAGATAGGCAAAGACAATTTGCTAATGGAGACTAATAATGGAACAAATTTTACATAATATAATAGTTCTTTGTATGTTTTATCAGGGTGGTATTATTGAGCACACCTATATTCAATCTCAAAGAATGTCAGACTGCTTAGCAAAAAAGAGGCAGGTCGAGAGATCGGTAAATCCTGAAAACGTGCGTATGCAATGCGGAAAAGTGACAGCTACTATTGAACAAGATGAAGATTCTGGAAGATATAGAGTTGTTAAAATTCTTAAAGATAAATATGATTCGTCAGGCTATACAAAGTAATGTCCAAAGCCGATTATCAAGATATTATTGCTGAGTACAAGGAGCAAGTCCGAGTACTTAAAGAGCAGGTTAATGAATTGACCGATGCCTGTAAAGCTAAAGATTCAGCTTTAAAAAGAGCCTTACAAAAACTAGAATACACTACAAATGATTTAAATAAGATGCAGGAGAAAAAAGATGAAACTGACGGAAAACTTTAGCTTACTAGAGCTTACTAAAAGCCAAACAGCCGAACGAAAAGGCATTAATAATACCCCTAGTGCTGAGCATCAGGATAACCTGAAATCGCTCTGTACGCACGTCCTACAGCCTATTCGAGACCATTTTTCTCGTGTAGTTAGTGTTTCTAGCGGATATCGCTCTGAGGCGCTCTGTATTGCCATAGGTTCAAAAACGACTTCACAACATGCAAAAGGCCAGGCGGCGGATTTCGAAATCTTCGGTGTATCCAATAAAGAGCTTGCGGACTGGATTCACTATAATATCAACTATGATCAACTCATTCTTGAGTACTGGAAAGAAGAAGACCCTAATTCAGGATGGGTCCATTGCAGCTACAACGAAGGAAATAACCGAAGACAATATTTGAAAGCTTATAAAGAAAATGGTAGCACGAAATATGAAAAAATTTTTTAAACACATCAAACTTCACACCGAAATTACACATGGTATGTGTCCAAACTGTAATGAATACTCAGCCCTAATCTCTTTAACAAAAGATTTTTTTAGATGTACCACTTGCGGATTTGACCTCGAGCAAAAAATCAATGGTAAAATAAGCTATATACCTGCTCATCAGGTTGAACGTTTTTTGAAGTCCGATGTCGCGCAAGAAAGCTAAAAATCTCTATGGTTTTAAGTTTATTCCAAAACCAAGAATAAAAAGACCCGGACGTCATTCCAAAAAACGCAATAAAAAAAGCACGCGAAAAAAATATAGGGGCCAAGGAAGAGTATGAAATTTATGTTAGTTTTAGTCGTATGCACAGCCATTTATAATGACTGTGATCCCGGTATGAAACATAAAGAAATATTTACCAGCTGGAAAGAATGCGTACTCACAGCTCATCAAGAATCTATCAATCTTATCAAAGCACAACCTGCAGGATATGTCGATGAAAATGGCATATATGTTAAGTTTTATTGTGATAAAATAATTTAATTACACTCTTGACAATAGTCCCATAATATACTATATACTACTTTGAAAGGCTCCTGGGTATGAGCCTTAATAATAACTGCCCATATAAAATAGAAAGGAGAAAATATGAAAAAGAAAGAAAAAACATTAGGCAATGGAATAGGTAATGTTTACTTGTTACATAATACTAAAACTGGAATCGATTTATTTTTAAACGCTCCAGATGCCGATTCAGCGAGCACTATGTTTGATTTATGTAATTTCAAAAAAAGAGCTGACTGGAAAATCTTAGTAGAACTGAGTCATCAACCAACATGAGTAAATTAGATTGTACTGAAAAAGCGTACGAAATAATGATGAAGCACACGACTTGGAGAAAGCCTAAAAGAATGACTCCAAAGCGTCAAAAAGCAATTGATGATTCATGGCCTAGATGGAAAGTATATAGAGATGCTTTGAAAAAAGCTGGTTTATATCAGGGCATGGCATGGTCGGCAGATCGTAAATGGCCTAGAATAGACATTGATACAAAAGAAAAGTTTACTGAAACTATGCTAACACAACATTGTATTAGTCATCAATTCATTCTTGATATAGAGAGGTTGAGATAAAGAATGAAAGACAAAAAAATAACACTAACCGTGTCTAATATCTCGACCAAGCAATGGTCTTCATTGGTATTAGAATTAAATATTATGAAAAAAAAATGGTCGCCTTTTGGTCCACAGATTAAATTAGACACGCCTGGATTGAAAAGAATCGTGAGTATAGGGACAAGTAACAAGGGAATGGAACCGTATGAACCGCATACTGAAGAAGATTAATCAAGCTGCCAAAGATTGGAATCGTTCTAAAGAAGAAAAATATAAAAAAGAATGGTATAGATTGATTAAACTATATAATGAAATACGTAATCATTCTTCTACTAGCAAGTAATCCTATATACCTTCCTTTTGATACAACCTTAAGTTGTGCTGAACAGGGAGAAGAGATCATTGAATCTATAGCCACGTATCACGGACCAGGGACCGACCAAGGTTGGTATACTAAAGAAAATAAGTTAATTTATGGATTTTATTGTGAGTAAGACATTAAACTGTTTCTTCAGGTATACATGAATACTTAGTTCCAATTTCATATTTATTAACCCAAGCAAAGCCTCCCCTACGAAGAATTTTAATAGATTCTACATGTGCAATACGAGAACACTCGTACCAGCTATCAAATACTTGAGGATATTTGATGGGCTTCATACATGCATTTTCATGCAAAAATGTACACACCCATATTATTAATGTAAATTTCATGTTGACAAATAAATATAATATCCTATATTATGGAATAACTAATGAAAGAGGTATATCACTATGACAGATATTAGCAAATATAAAAATGTGTCTTTATCAAAAGACACGTATACCAAAATTGATAAGCTTCGAAAAATAATTGTGCCTAACACAATTGTTAGTCGTAGCCAAACCGTTAATATTTTGGTAAATGAAAAGGTACAAAAGCTAAACGGTAAAATAGAAAAGGAGAAATAAATGTTTGAAGTTCCAGAAGAAGATCGAAAAGTATTTTTAGAATACCTTTCGAGAAGACCTTATATTGAAGTAGCACCTTTAATTGCAAGAATAGCTACTTGGAAAAAAATAGAAGGTAAAGGTAAAAACGGCAAAGACGACAAAAAGAACTAATGAAGGGTAAAATCATTTGTCCTGCCTGCAAAGGAAATGGCTTCCGTTATATCATCGAAGATGATAAAAGGGTCGCCATTGATTGCAAAGCATGCGACAACCAAGGAGAATTACCTAATGATGAAAAAACTAAGTTTAGTCTGCGTTATCTTAGTAATTATATTAGCGGGCTGTGGCCAAAAGAAAATGGATAACTCTAATCTAATTATAAGAATTCTAACGAAAGGAATTACACATGGTATCGAGTTTTGATGAGGACGAAGAAAATTACTATCAAACAGGAATGGTTTACGTTCCAAGTGACAAAGATCTTGAATACGAAGATAGAGGTCCTTTAGATCTAACTCGTGTCATCGATGACTACGAGAAACTTTTGAAAGATTCGGATGCTAAGATGATGAAAAAATTAGGAGAAATAGAAGCATTAAAAAAAGAAATCGCTCTCCAAAAAGAACGCGCCCAGGCTTCCGAACTAGAGACTAGTCTTGTCAAAGGGACCGGCATGAACAGCCCTGAAATGCTCAGTGCCAAGAAAAAAATTCAAGAACTTGAAGAACTGCTTAAAAGCAGAGACTACACTCGTCAACATGATTACAAATTCTTAGTTAATGAAAATAAAGAACTTCATAAAGAAGTTGATGAACTTAAAAGAGATAATAAACAACTCGCTCTACAAATCACTGAATTATACGATCGATTAAGAGATAGTAATTATTAATATGATAAAGAGAGATAAATACGAAGCCATTGCAGAATGCATTAGAAGCGATCAAGTGTCCGCACCTGAAGTTGCAGAACTTTTTGAAGATAGTAAATTTCATAAATGGTATAGAAAGAAATTTGATCTTGACTCCGATAGAGAAGAAACATCACAAGAAGAATGGATCAAGGGATATAAGAAATGGAAAAATGAAACATGTCCTCACAATTAAATTATAAACCCTTACCCGACAGTATACATATTTCCTGCAGCCCGATTGAAGGCATGGGAATCTTTGCAACGGAGAAAATAGAACAAGGAACGAATCTTGGTATGACTCATTTTAAATTGAGTGATAAACTTATTCGAACTCCTTTAGGAGGATTTTTAAATCATTCAGAAGAACCTAACTGTGAAAAAGCAAAACTAAGATTTTCTGAAAACGGGTGTAATTACACGTTTTGGAATCTGGTTGTTATCAAGGACATTAAACCGAAAGAAGAATTAACAATAAAATATGAATGGTACACACCCAATGACCGAAAATGATAAAGCTTACATAGCTGGACTTTTTGATGGTGAGGGATCTGTTACCTACTCTCAAAGAAAACAGAAGAAAGATAAAAATAAAAAAGAATATAAGTTTTGGGACATTCGCTGTGAAATATCCATGACCGATAAATATGTTATGGAATGGCTTTATAAGATTTTAGGCTTTGGTTCTTTCAATGAACGAAAGCCTATTAAATCTTGGAAGGGAAAGAAGACGCAGTGGCGATGGAGATGTTCACACCGTGATGCTCTTATTTTTGCTAAATTGATTTGGCCCTATGCGCAGGTTAAACTTCATAAACTTGAAATGATTATTGATCACTATGATCCTTCTTACAGTACAGAAAACGTTGTTGCCCTGGAGGACTATCGATGAACCCCTTTTATATAATTTTTTCTGTCCTTGGATTTATAACTATTCTATCTTTATTTATGATGGCTTTATGAGAACCGAAGAAGATATAGAACGAGAAACACCTGAAGAATCATACCACAAGAAACTTGGTGAAATGATTAAGAAGGTTAAAGCCGAGACCAAATGGCGTGATATTTTTAAGATTGTTGAAGAAGCGCAGAAGAGATTGAATGAAAAAGAAATTTAGAGCTGGGGCAGAAGCATCACCTTGCAAGGGAGAAATCCCTGTTGCTGCGGCGGCTTCCGAGCCTCTATGTAACATAAACGCCGCAGCGACGAAAAAAAATTATAAGAAAGGAGCACCATGCAAGAACATATAATAAGCTACTATTCCAAATCGGATGGTAAAAGGATTGTAAGACCTTACAATCCGCACCATGAAATGCAGTACGAGTTCGTTGCCAAAGGCAGCGGAAGACTCTGCAAGCGTTATTGGGATAATAGCAAGGAAGGTTTGAGGACGGCAAATTGTCCGTGGACTATTTCGATTAAAAGGAAATGATTCAAACATCTTTTTTTCCACAACCTGAAAAAGATGCAAAACTTTTAGGTCCTGCACTCACTAAATTATATAAGATAAGATATGTAAATCCCGACACAGGAGCTGTTTTGGAAGGCTCTAAGTATATAAAAAATGGAAAAAATAAGTCAGGTACACAGGAGTTTCTTGTTAATAATGAGTGGGTTAGAGCCTCTAATGTTCCCGAATACAGAAAATGGTTAAAAAAAAGAAACTCGTCTTTAGAAGGATATTTTAAATATTTTAAATTTAAGATGACGGAAAAAGAAAAGACGCACGGTAAATTTTTAATTGGAGATAATGAATTTCAGGATAAATATGGTTGTTGGGATAAAATTCGTGCACACTTTAACCAGCAAGTTGACCGATATGGTTACAGGTGTCCTATTACGGACCTAGAATTTACGACTACTAGGAATAATAATAAAAATTATGACGGAAGAAAAAGAGAAGAAAAAATGATTATAACTAATATATCTGCAGATCGAATACTTAATCATATAAATTATACTAAACAAAATGTATTATTTACATCAGCTGGATGGAACATCTTCAGGAGTGGTTTTAGTCTGAGTGATATGAAAATTTTTTTAAACAAAAATCATGTTGAACGATATGAAGAGATTTTAATGGAACGATTTCCGGATTATAAGGAGAATAATTATGAAGAAAAATTCTAAATACACCTACGTTCACGCTGCAAGTGCCACGGATCATGGCTCACGGACCTATGATGTAAATGGTTCTAGACTTCCGAGCGTGACTACGATATTAGGCGCTACCAAAGATCAATCTTTTTTAACTAAATGGAAAAACAGAGTTGGGCATGAAGAAGCTGAACGAATCAAGAATTATTCTAGCAAACGTGGGACTGCCATGCATAAGTTCATTGAGAAATATATACAAGAGTCCGGTTACGAAGACCTTACGCCGATTGGTAAGGAAGCTAAGCCGATGGCCCACAAAATTATAGAAGAAGGTCTTAAACCTATTTCCCATTATTATGGATCAGAAGTCACGCTTTACTATCCAGGGCTATACGCAGGCTCTACAGATTTAATATGTGAGTGCAATGGTATGGAAACCATTATAGACTTCAAACAGGCAAATAGGCCCAAGAGAGAAGAATGGATTACAGATTATAAGCTGCAAATAGCAGCATATGCCATGGCCCATGACCACGTGCACAACAGTAGTATTCAACAAGGCATCATCATGATATGCACGCCTGACCTATATTTTCAGGAATTTAGGTTTAGTGGGCATGAAATGAGGGGTTACAGGCACGACTTTCTTGGTCGATTAAGTCAATATCATGGCAAGAATGTGGCATAAATGAGGCAAGCTCTTCCTATATAGTAATGTGGGAAATATTTTTTTTTTAAAAAATAAAAAAATCTCAAAAAAAAGTGTCTTTTTGTCCAAATTGCAAATAAGTATTGATTTTACTAGTCAAAGTGTGGACACTTTTTGGACAATTTTTGTCAAAGTGGACACTAAATAATGTCCAGTATGCAAAAAAGCAAGAAAGGCCGCTCATAAGTGATTTCCAAGTTCCAAAAGTTGAAATATCTCCCACATCTCTATATAGCAGATAGACTATGGAGCGCTTTATTGATACATTCAACCGAAAACACAATCCGGACTATTATTATGGCAAGAGTACCGAAAAGAAGAAAACCGAGAAGAAAAAGATTGATCGTAAGCGCTACACAGCCAAACGATATCCCGTATTCAAAGTGCAGGATTGAGTGGGTGGATATTGTATCTGATTCGGGCTGGGCTGATGAGAAACAGTTTACTAAGATGAAAGTGGCTGCACCAGTTAATGAAGGCTGGATATTTTCTAAGGACAGAAATTTTGTAAAAGTGTTTGCTTCTTATGATAAGGAAGATGATGGTACATTGACGTTTGGTGATCGTACTATGATTCCTATGGCTTGTGTAAAAAAGATAACTAAGTTAAACTAATACTAGGAGGAATTATGAAAAAGAAGAAGAAAAAAGTAGTTAAGAAGAAAAAGAAAAAATCTAAAAAGAAGAAGAGAAAATAGTTGAATCTAATGGTTAAGTTTTTACGGGCTCAAGCTCGGAAACATGCTTTAGCGGCGAAGGTGCTTGCTTGTGCTGTGATCCTTGCAACCTTAATTTCTTTGTTTTATCTTTTATTTTAGTTTTAAGTTCTGTGGCGTCACCTTCAAGAATCGGTGAGTATTGATCGATAATTTCTTTCATACGCTTTTCTAATTCTTCTTCGGATAGGTCGTCTAGTTTACCAGTTCTTATAATTTTTTGTTCGATGTAAAGTCCTGCAGCTTTACCTCTCGCTACTTCTGCGTTTACTGCTGCAGACCATGCGCCCTTCTTTAATGCGTCCTGTCTTATTTTACCAAGTTCAGAGATGTGTCTTTCAAATGTTACAGCATATTTCTTTTGGTATTCTTCTCTTAGCTCTCCTATGTATTTAACTACAAGTGGATGTTGTTTTGGGTTTTGTAATTCCCATGCCGTCTGTCTTGCTCTGTCTTTTGAATAGCCCGCATCAATGGCACATTGGTATCCGTATTTACGTCCTTCATTGCTAACTAGTTCATTAGCAAATTTCATTTGCATTTCGGTTAATCTTTTTGGAACACCCATAGTATTGAGGTTAGATAAGTTACATACAACACATAGTTTATTAATATTCTTATCTAACCTTATTGACTACTAACGTTATATGGCGTAAAAGTCAACGTATGTTAAACACTAAATTATTAGTGCAACAGCTGGAAAAAATGATGAAAGATTCAACAGCTGCTAAAGAGGCCCGAATACAAGTTAAACTTCCGAAGGGAGAGCTTTATTCTGTGGATGGTTATTTCGACATCAAACGTATTTCTTTACTACAAAATAATCTAATTGGTTCGAGAGAATCTCATAGAATTGTATTTGAAGTTGTGTCCGAGGCGTGGAAAATGGGCAAACCTAAGATACGTGTGTAACGCCTAAAAATGGCCAAACCAGAGACACAATTTTGGCGCAATTGGAAAAAGAATACTCCAAATATTATTTGGACAAGAATAGAAAATACTGGTGCTTTGGGCACACCAGATCTGTTGGGATATAATAAAAATCATTTCTTTTTTACTGTTGAGTTAAAAGTAACAAAGGGTAGAAAAATACGTTTCTCACCACACCAAATTGCCTTTCATGTGACACATCCTAAGAATAGTTTTATCTTGGTCAAGCACCTCGGTCCGTGCACCGTGAAACTTTATCCAGGGTCCGCGATTCGCGAGCTTGACGCTTGCGGCTTGGAGCTTGAAGCTTTGTGCTTGGGGCTTGAAGCTTGTCGCTTGAGGCTTGAGGCTTTGGGATCATAACCATTGTTCACGCACCATTGATCATGAATCTTGTCAATAATGGCCGGACGTGTTCGCTTGCCTCCATGCTTGGAGCTTGAAGCTTGAGCCTTTAGCCTTTTAGTATTTTCTGAATTTAAAAAATCGTTAGTGTTTTGCATAAGTTATATTTTGGATATCTCTAGACCAGCATGCTCTACAGTCAAGACACTTGCCCTTTTGATCCGGGGCCGCGCAGGTCTTTTGTTCGTGGTTCGTGGTCACAGTTGACGTCCAGGGCCAGCTCTTACCTGCGGCGCCGTCAACCTTTGTTGCGCTTAATCTAATAATTAAATTCTTTGGAATGACTTCTGGATCCATCAGGGCCAGGAGCCCTGCTTCACGGGTCGGCAGCCAGTGCTTGGTGCTTGGCGTTTGTTTACATACTTCTAGAATTCTCTTCAGGTGCCATGCGCTCTGGATATCACCTGAGTCATGCCAGCGGAAGTACTTGCGGCCTTCCATCAGGGTCACCATAGCTTGGACCCAGCGTGAGTCCTTCAGGGCTTCCAGCCTGCGGTTCATTGCTTCTTTTACATTTTGAAATCTATATCGACCTTTTAGTGCATAACATCCATGGCACGTGGTGCCTGGTACACGGGCCAGCTTAGCGCCAGTCACACATGCGACAGCCGGCAGGTTGATTGAAGGACAAGGCATCTTGCCCGGGGCTGAGAGCCCTCCAACTATTTCGTTAGCTTCTTTTTTTAACATATTCTTTGTACATTTTTTCACAAATTAGATCTTTAATTTTCATTAATTTTTTTAATTCTTTTTTTGTGAATAGTTCTGGATGAACCATTGCAAGTGCTATTTTCTTTAACATATTATCCTATATCATTCAATTGTGTCTTTTTTGTGGCGCTTGGAGCTTGAAGCTTGCGGCTTGCGGCTTGGCGCCTTATTAAATTATGAATTCTGGATGTGCTGAACCCGAACCGCTGAGCAATGATCTTGGGCTCCAGGCCCTGCACCTGGTGGAGGTGCAGGATCCTTTTAACAGTATCTTTATCTAACATGTGTCCCATTAGTCTAACAGCACCATATATTCTTTTGCAAAATGGCGCCTGAAAAAATCCAGACCATTTCGCACTAGTTGCCAGTCGTCCTGATTATCACTGAAGCCAGGCTCCATACCCATTGCTTTGTCCTTTATCTCAGCCTTTAGATTCAAGCGAATGATATGGTCATATATTACAGCCGCGAATTCCGGCAGCTGGATCGACTCACCACTGAATGGGTTCTGTCTCGTTACCATCTCCGTGCTTGTTTCACCTGCCGCTAAGTCATATGGCAGTTTTAGTTTTTTGTTTTTGTACTCTATTACTTTCATAGTTTACCTCTTTCCAAATTCATCCTACAAGATCCCAGGCCCATTGTCAAGCTTGCGGCTTGGAGCTTGCGGCTTGTAGCTTTTTTTATTTTTTTTACTTTAGAATCATTCTAAAGTGGCCAAGTTGGTCATAGGCCTGTTGCAGTTCGCTTACCAACTTGACCCCAGATCCATCACTTCATCCTCCGGACAAGTCCAGTGTCCATGATGGATCAGGGCTCAAGTGTAGTGCGCAGTAACCATCGGTCACTGCAACACTACAATGGGTTAATTAAACTTCTTTTTGTTTACCGTTCCCCCTTGGACTAGCATATCCTCAGGTTTAAACATTCCCTGTAAAGCTTGTCCTATTTTAGCTACCATTTCTTTTTCAGTTGGTTTGCCAGCGTCCATTTCTGGTTTATAGTGTCTATGTTTTTCAATTCTGACCATTTTACTAAGATATGAAATTCTTGCTCTTTTATCATTTTCCCAATAGTCTTTTGGCGCTTTGATTGAAGTTTGCTCAGCTACATACCAATGACCTTTTTTGAATATATAAATATATTCAATAAAAATATCACCTGTCATCTCATGCAGGAAACACCATTCATTATTATATTGTCTAGCTTTCTCTTTATCTCTTCCCCAGTCTCTCGCGTAAAACGAGCAATCTTTTAAGGTAGACCCAAGAGAGCTAGCATTACCAAACTTAAATAAGCTTTTTGCTTTTTCATAATCATTATAATAATTTAAAAGACAATGACCTACACCGTTTGGGTATCCGTCACTATGAACATAAATAGCATATACTTTGCCGTCTTTATCTTCATAAGCTATATTACTTCTTGTACTCATATTTTCTCCTTTCTATTTTATCTTACAATATCCTAGATCCATTGTCAATGTTGCCTGTGGCTTGACGCTCGGAGTTTGTAATACTGCAATGGGCTTTTTAGAATCATTCTAAAGTGGTCAAGCTCTTCCCACCCCGCTCGCATGTGGCTTTGGGCAGTAATAGCTTGACCAAGTCCTATATAATCCCATTGACATTGTTTGTCAAGTGTTATATAAATTTATTTTTAATGAAAGGAGTAAAATGAGTAGAATAAGACTAAATTCTGAATATAGAAATAAAATCGCAAATCGTATGCGACTACATTTGGAACAAGAGAACACACAAGAGAAAGAAGCATTTTTCCAACAAAGGGAACTTATAAAACCTTTACAAGATCAAACTTGGAAACTTGCGAAAGCAATCGTTAGACGACACTATACAGATGAAGATGTTAAAATGGCATATCATCTTCAAAATAAATTTGAAAATGTTAATACGATTGCGAAAGACAGTTGTTTTCATTTTGGTTACATGGCTAAAAAAAATGGCGATGTAAATGATAGTGACGGTGAGTATAGAACTGAAAATCGTCATGAAGATGAAGATGATAAGTACGTTACAAAACATTTCGATTTCACACTTGACGGAAATATAAATGGCATTGAAGATAGTAGGCAAAATGATTTTGCTTATGCTTATTTTCGTGATGAGTTAAAAGGTCGAGAAGAGTGCAACCCTGATATAAATATCGAACAAGATTTTATCGGTGGTAACAAAAATCCACATTGGGACAAGATTGAAAAAGCAAACGAAAAATATCTTGGTAACAATGAAAGTGGAAGAAGTAATCAAACAAGTTATTCTGCAGAATGGAATAAAGACTACGAACTTGATTTGATTGGTCGTGAATATTGTAGGGACAGGCAAATTGGTTGTTCGAAAGACGAATTTGATGTTCTTATGGTATGGCAACAGGCAAAAGGCAAATTAATCACTTGTCATCAAAAATGGATTAAATCTATTTTAGATCAAATGACTAAGGTTGTTAAACCATGTTTAAAATCTTGGAAGTATCTTGATGAAGCGATTGACTTTGCAACAAAAGCTGGTTTGAATATTTCAGAAGAAGAAATAATCAGAACTAATTCAACTGGATTAACTTTGTATAATCCTGAAAATGCAGTTGCCATGTTGAATAGTATGAAAAATAAATCCGTGTCTAGGGAAGATAAAATCAAGGCACGATTACTGTATGAGAAAGGCATACAATCAGAAAGTGTAAAATAATCACTTGACAATGTATGGGATAGTATGGTACTATCCCATATATAACAGAAAGGAATAACAATGGAAGATAATCAAAAGTTTGTAATTACTTACACAAAATTAAATGGTGAAAGTGTTACGAGAAGAGGAAAATGGACGGATAAGTGTCTTGAAAGAATTGCTAACGCTGGGCATAAGTGTCTAACTTATTTAGATTTAGATGCAACAGAAGCAAAAGGCACAGATCAATATAGAATGGCAACCAATAAAATAACTGATTGGACTATTAATGAGTAATAAATATTGTCAAGGTCCACGATGTCATACTTACACGACAAGCGACAGGAAACGTGGACCAAAAGGTGCAAAACATTTTCAGACTAGAACTCTCGGTCGTTATAGTTATGGTGACGGAAATTTTTGCACAATGATTTGTCAGAGTGATTGGTGGGACAAACATGGAGCAGCAGCGGTTAATCACTTCGGAAGAATTACTAAACCAATAAAATTAACCGAAGAAAGTGCATGGGTTAAGACTTATGATTATAGTTGGCGCAATGATACCTCAGGTGGTTGGCGCTTCTATAATAAATTAACAGACGAGCGACTACCATTGACCGAAACTCAGTATCGTGATAAGACTTACACAATAGAAAGGCATAAACAAATATGAAAGAGAAAATAAAACAGTTAGAATATTTGCACCCAAAAGTTATTGCGAGTGCATTTTACATACACAGTGGCGAAGATCTTAAAGACCAGCTTGAACGAATTAAAGTTGTTCAGAAAGAAATTGGAGATAAGTTGGCTACTTATGTCATGGCTTTGTTAGTGTTACCACAATTAATGGAGCGAGCAATGAAGTCAGATGATTACATAGAGTGGACAGAGAACTATAGACCACGAACAATAAACTAATCCATTGTCAACCATAGGTTGTGCGCCCCCTGCGGGGGCGCATATTCCATAGCGGGCCCCAAAGGCCCACGAAATTTGAACTTTCCTAAATAATTAAATACTTAAATAAAAAGGGGTCCCACAACTTAGGGTTTAATTGCTTGATTTTCATGGTCAAAGCCCCTAAAATCATTATGGGTCCCATTTATGCAGATAAACCTAGAAAAAATAAAAAAATTACCCCCCGACGTACGAAGAGACTTCTATAAGATGTACCTTAAGTATGGGGAAAAGAAAAAAATTTCAAAAATTCAGGAAGATTTTCTTAGTTTTGTAAAGCATATTTGGCCTGACTTTATTCAGGGGCCCCATCACAAAATTATTGCAAAAAAATTTAATGATATGGCAGAAGGCAGGGTCAAAAGACTTATTGTCAATATGCCACCTAGACATACAAAATCAGAATTTGCATCATCCCTGCTTCCCGCTTGGATGATCGGAAGAAATCCTAAATTAAAAATTATTCAAACCACTCACACAGGAGAACTAGCGGTAAGATTCGGACGTAAAGCTAAAACACTTATTGATAGTCCTGAGTATCAGGAAGTATTTAAAACAACCCTTCGTGAAGACTCTAAGGCTGCAGGACGATGGGAAACGGCTCAAGGAGGAGAATACTTTGCAGCGGGTGTTGGTGGAGCGATCACTGGAAGAGGTGCAGATCTTCTAATCATAGATGATCCGCACTCTGAACAAGACGCTTTAAATATGACCGCACTTGAGCGCGCTTATGAATGGTATACATCAGGACCCAGACAACGTTTACAACCGGGTGGACAAATTGTATGTGTAATGACTCGTTGGAACGTAAAAGATTTAACAGGCATGTTAATGCAGTCTCAAAAAGAAGCCAAAGCAGATCAGTGGGAACTTATTGAGTTTCCGGCAATCATGCCGAGCGGTAAACCAGTATGGCCGGAATACTGGAAGCTGGACGAGTTAGAAACCGTCA
>VTLG01001745.1_pt1 | contig 44867 bp, 57 predicted proteins | sample 4694571 | NCBI WGS metagenome assembly VTLG01 (sample SAMN12604809, study PRJNA352737) | marine metagenome | biome: ENVO:00000447; feature: ENVO:00000209|ENVO:00000569|ENVO:01000036; material: ENVO:00002151; isolation source: viral sequences binned using virsorter ...
AAACAGGGCTGTCTACTGGAAATACCACATCATGGGTAAGCCAGAATGCGCCACAAGTTTTATTATATGCGTGTCTTATAGAGGCTTTTAAATACCTTAAAGGACCATATGATTTGCTTGCACAATATGAAAAAAGTTACCAACAAGCCATTGAGCGCTTGCAAATAGAACAACAAGGAAGAAGAAGGAGAGACGAATACCAGGATGGTGTTATTCGTTTGCCTTTACCTTCTCAAAACCCATAAGGAGATAAAAAATGGCTATATCACAAGCGGTATGCAATACTTTTAAAAGAGATCTATTAAAAGGATTTCATGATTTTGCAAATGGTGGTAGTACTTTTAAAATTGCATTGTTTACATCAAGTGCAAGTTTAGGAGCATCTACAGAAGATTATTCAACAAGTAACGAAACAAGTGGAACAGGCTACTCAGCAGGCGGAGAAACTTTAACAAACCAATCTGTAACAGGAGGCACAGCCGCTTCAACAGCATATGTTGATTGGGCTACTGACCCTCAATGGACTTCAGCAAGTTTCACAGCAAACGGTGCTATTATCTATAACACTACAACAGATGGTGGTACAGGTACAACAGATGCAGTTTGTGTTTTGGCTTTTGGTTCTGATTTTACAGCAACCAACGGTACGTTTACTGTTCAATTTCCAGCACCAGGCACAAGTACAGCGATACTTAGATTATCGTAGGGGTTTAACATGGCATTGGTTATCAATGATCGTGTTAAGGAAACCACGACAACAACAGGGACGGGAACCGTTAATCTTGCTGGAGCAAGTGATGGTTTTCAAACTTTTGTTGCTGGTATTGGCACTACAAACACAACGTATTATTGTATTACAATGCAGTCAGGTACTACTGCCTATGAAATAGGTATTGGTACAGTTACTGACGCTTCTCCTGATACATTATCAAGAGATACAGTTTTAGAAAGCACTAACAGTGATAACAAAGTAGATTTCGCTGCAGGTGCAAAAGACGTATTTTGTACATATCCAGCTAAGAGGGCGCCATCCCCGGTTATGGATCCAACAGCTTACGTTACTACACACAATTCTACAATTAGTGATGTTCAAACAATGGACTCCGGCGTTTTAGCTGGTCCTGTTTCAATTACAGGAACGTTGTCCGTAACAGGAAATTTATTTATATTATGAGCACGCTTGAAGTAGATAAAATTATACCACAAGGATCAGGTACAGCTCTTCAAATTGGAGAGAATGGTGACACCATCACGTTGCCAGCAGGAACTACAATAACATTACCTTCAGGTTCAATATCTAATAGTGAATTAGCAAACTCATCAATTACAATTAACGGATCGGCTGTTTCTTTAGGTGGCTCTACCACTGTACAATCAGCTTTAACGTTTCCAACTATATCTTCTATTAGCCCTTCGGTTATAGATAATACACAAACAGCAGTAACTATAACAGGAACCAATTATATTTCTATTCCTTTTGTAGATGCAATTAATTCTTCAACAGGAGCTATTGTATCAGCAGACTCTGTATCTTTTAGTGGTGCTACAAGTATTGTAGCAACATTTACTTTACCTGTTGATGGTACATATTTTCTTCGTGTAGAAAATAATGACGGATTAGCTGTAAGATCAGGTTCGGCATTACTGACAGTATCAGATGCACCTGCGTGGGTAACCGCTGCGGGCAGTTTAGGAAGTGTAGCTGCAGGAGAAAGTATAAGCTTTACAGTAAGTGCAACAAGTGCAACTGCTTATGCAATTCAATCTGGAGCACTGCCAGGAGGTGGAAGTTTAAATACATCCACCGGAGCTATTACAGGAACAGAATCTGGATCTACACAAGAAACAACATATAACTTTACCATTAGAGCAACTGACGCAGAAGCCCAAACGGCTGACAGAGCCTTTTCAATAACAGTTACACATGGTATAAGTAACTCATTAAGAGCGGTTTACACATAGGATAAAATATGGCTGGTACAACATTAACAAGAAATATGGCTGAAAATACAACAACTTTTACGCTTTCTTTATGGGTTAAACAAGGATCTACTGGTGATTTATCGTATGTATACGCTGATGGATCTGGTACAGGAGTGGCTTTTAATTCAGATGGAACTATAAAATATCAAGGTGGGGGAGGTGGAACTACTACGGCAGCTTTTAAAGATACTACTGCTTGGTATCATTTAGTTTCAAAAGTATCTAGTGGAACAGCTACTCTTTATCTTAATGGAACTCAAATTTTAACTTCAACTAGTCAAAGTATGAATACACGAATTGTTATTGGAGGTTATGATTTAACTAATAGTTATGATTTTAGAGGAGGTAATTTTGCAGATATTCATTTTATAGATGGAACTGCTTATAATGCTACAGAATTTGGAGAAACAGATTCTACAACAGGAATATGGAAACCCAAAACAGCTCCTTCTGTTACATATGGTAATGACGGATTTTTTTTAAAATTTGAAAATAGTGGATCAATGGGAACTGATTCTAGTGGAAATAGTAACACTGTTACTATTGCCGCTGCTCCAACTGTGTCTCAATCAACAAATACTCCAACTAATAATTTTAATCAACTTAATCATTGGAGTTTAAAAAATATTAGTGTCAAAGAAGGAGGAGATCAACTTAACACTTCTCGAACAGGTTATTGGGATGGAGGCATTGGTAATATGGGAGTTCGTTCTGGTAAATGGTATTATGAAGCTAGATGTTATGCTCCTGATAATTCTCCTCGATATTTTGGTGGTTTTCAAATGCAACCTTGGACACTAAATGCATTATATAATGGTAAAGGTCAAACTGGTGATCCAACATCTCAATGGGGAGATGGAGGAAATATTGGTGTAGGATTTATGAGTTCGGATAATACTTCTGGATATATTATGAATAATGGTAGCTATGGAAATACTTCTGCAACTTTAGCAATGAGTTCTGGAAATTGGTACATATTTCAATTTGCTTTAGATTTAGATAATAAAAAGTTTTGGGTAGGAAAAGATGGAACTTGGGTTCAAGCTTCAGGTGCAACCGGAGGCGATCCCGCTGGTAATAGTAACCCTTCTTTTGATTTAAATATATCTGCTTATAATGATTATTCTGAATTTGAAATGTTGCCTGTAATGGCTCTTCGTTCTGATGGAAGTTCAGGAGATGAAAAATGTCAAATGAATTTTGGTGAACCGTGTTATACTTTATCTAGTGCAGCATCTGATGGAAATGGTTTTGGTCAATTTGAATATGCTCCTCCAACAGGATTTTATTCATTATGCACAGAAAACATTCAGGCATACGGAGGATAATAATGGCAACTTATACAACTATTAATAAACCAAGTGCTCAGTTTCATGGTAAAACTTATACAGGAAATGGATCTACAAATAATATAACAGGTTTTGATTTTCAACCTGATTTTGTTTGGGGAAAAGATTTAGGAAGTGCTTATTCTACTTATCTATATGATTCTACTAGAGGAGTTACAAAAAGATTATTAACGGATACTAATGCTGCAGAATCTACATTAGCACAAGGATTAACAGCTTTTAATTCTGATGGATTCACATTGGGTAGTGATGCTGGAATGAATGATAATACAGGAACTATATCTGCATATGCGTGGAAAGCTAATGGTGGTACAACTTCTGCTAATGGTACTGGTTCTATAAGTTCTACTGTTCAAGCTAATACTACAGCAGGGTTTAGTATTGTAAAATACACAGGGACAGGATCTGCAGGAACAGTAGGTCATGGATTAGGTGTAGCTCCTGATGCTTATTGGATTAAAAAATATAGTGATACGGCAACATGGGCTAACTTTTTTAATTATTGGTATTCTGGAGTTAATCCATCAAATTATGTTACATGTTTTAATACCGCTGATGCGAAAATAAATGATGCTTCTATGTTTAATGATACGATGCCTACATCTACAGTTTTTAGTATAGGTGGTAGTGGTAATGTAACTGCCAGTGGTGAAGATTATATTGCTTATTGTTTTAATAGAGTTCCTGGTTTTTCTATGTTTGGAAGTTATATGGGTGGAGGAACTAATCAAACTTATGTGGCTACTGGATTTAGACCTGCATGGCTTTTAGTTAAAAATGTAGACGCTGGTAGTATGGAATGGGTTTTAAAATCAGATGTTATGAATACAAATAACACAATGAGTACTTCTGTTTATCCAAGCACTAACGAATCAAAACATACTTCTAATAATACTTTTGAATTTTTATCTACAGGATTTACTGCTACTCAAAACGGAGGTTATAGTAATGTTGCTGGAAATCAATTTCAATTTGCAGCATTTGCAGCTAATCCTATTGTAGGAACAAATAATGTTGTAGGGACAGCATTTTAAATGGTTTCAACTCTTAAAGTAAACACAATTAAAAAACAGTCAGGGTCCTCGATCACGATTGGGGAGTCAGGCGACACCATTACGATTACGGCTGGTGCTACACTTTCAGGTACAGTAGCAGGAACGTATACGGGAACTGTAACCGGCACTGTTGATTCAACATCAATTACAGCAAAAGGTGATGGAGCATCTGCTGACGGAAAGATAACTCTTAATTGCTCCCAGAACAGTCACGGCGTTAAAATACAATCACCAGCACATAGTGCAGGACAATCATATACATTAATACTACCAGCGTCAGTTGGTACTAACGGACAAGTTTTAGCAAGTAACGGAGCTAGCTCCAATCAATTATCATGGATTGATGCAACAGAAACTAAACCAACTATTACAGGTATTAGCCCTTCAGTTATAGAAAACACTCAGACAGCAATAACTATAACAGGAACAAATTATCTTAATACCCCTATTGTAGAAGCAATTAATTCTACAGGAGCTATTACATCAGCCGACTCAGTTTCTTTTACAAGTGCAACAACATTAGTAGCAAACTTTACTTTGCCTGTTGATGGCACTTATTTTATACGAATAGAAAACAACGACGGTAATGCGGTTCGTAGTGGAACAGCTATTCTTACAGTTTCAGATGCTCCTGTGTGGCAAACAGCAGCAGGATCTTTAGGAACTTTTGCAGCAGGAGAAACTATTAGTGTTACAGTAAATGCTACAAATGCTACAGCGTATGCAATTCAATCAGGATCTTTACCAGGAGGTTTGTCTTTAAATACTTCTACAGGTGCTATTACAGGAACAGAATCTGGTGCAACAAGTGATACAACATATAACTTTACTATTCGTGCGACAGATGCTGAGGCTCAAACAGCAGATAGAGCCTTTTCAATTGCTATTAGTACTGCTATAAATAATTCAGCAAGGTGGGGTTCATAATGGGTAACGGAGTTTATTTAAGTAGGTCACAATCTTCAAGTGAAGATGCAACAGCTAGAAAAAAATTTACCATTAGTGGATGGTATAAATTAGGTATTAATGGAGATGCTGGTGGATGGAAAGGTTTTTGGTCTGCTGCAACTGATGGTAGTAATTATTCTTCTTTAAAACAAAATGCTACTGGAGAAATAGTTTTTGAACAAAAATCATCAGGAACAGGAGTTACTTGGACATCAAGTGGTATATATAAAGATTATAATTCGTGGTATCACATAATGGTAGCTTATGATTCTACACAAGCAAGTAATGAGGATAGAGTAAAAGTTTACATTAATGGAGAACAACCATCGGGAACTTACGGAAGCTTTACACAAGACCAAGAAGGTTTTTGGGGTAATAGTGCTTCAACTGCTGGAGTAGGTAGATACAATAATAACACTGGTAATTCTTATATGTATACTGGTTATGCAACTAATATAGTTGGTACCATAGGTTATGCTCTTGCTCCTACTGTATTTGGACAAACCGACTCTACAACAGGAGAGTGGAAGCCTAGATCTGCTCCATCTGGTATTACTTATTCTGCAAATGGTTTTTATTTAAAATTTGAAAACAGTGGTGCCATGGGCACTGATTCTTCTGGTAATGGAAACACTTTTACTGTGAATGGCGCAGGTAGCGGATACGGAGAGATAGTACAAGCTACTGATGCTCCAGACAATAATTTTTCTACTTTAAATTCTTTAGCAAATCAAGATGAAGCTGGAGGAACTTTTAGTAAAGGAAATTTACAATTTGTAACTCAGCAAGCTGATTATTCTTACAGACCTAGTTCAATTGGAGTATCTGCAGGAAAATGGTATTGTGAAGTTAAAGCAGAATCTTTTACTGCAGGGACCGATCCTTTTATGATTGGAATAACTTCTACTCAACCGACATCAAACACCGATGAATTAGGACATTATGCTAATGATTGGGCTTACAGAGAAGATGGTTCTTATCGTAATAACAATAATAATACAACTTGGGGTAGCACTTTTGCTGCAGGAGATATTATTGGAATTGCATTAGATATAACTAATAGCAAATTGTATTTTTCTAAAAATGGAACATGGCAAGAATCTGGAGATCCTACATCAGGTGCTTCAGGAACGGGAGCTATTTCAATAACAGCTGTTGGAAGTACACCTTTAGGAAATTATTTTTTTGCATTAGGTGATTATGATAATGCAACAGGAGCAACATCTACTTTTCAAACTAATTTTGGTAATCCATCTTTTACTGTTTCGTCTAGTAATGCAGATGCTAACGGATATGGTAGTTTTGAATACGCTGTACCATCAGGGTACTATGCGTTGTGCACTAAAAACTTAAACACTTACGGATAGAATATGGCATACACAACAGTTAATGATCCATCAGCACATTTTCAGGCAACTAAATATACTGGTAATGGTTCAACTCAATCCATTACTAATAGTGGAAACTCTAATCTAAAACCAGATTTGGCGTGGATTAAAGATTTAGGAAGTGCTTATGATCATAAATTACAAGATTCTAGTAGAGGCTCAACTTATACTTTAGAAACTAATGAAACCACTGCAGCTTACAACGATACTGATGCGGTTACTTCTTTTAATACTGATGGTTTTTCTTTAGGCAGTAATGGAAACGTAAATGATAATACTGCAACTTTAATTGCATGGCAGTGGAAAGCTAACGGAGGTACAGAGGCAACAAACAATGATGGCACTGTAACTACATACGTTCAATTAAATTCAACTGCTGGATTTTCTATTGTTAAATGGACTGGTAATGGAAACACTAGCGGAACAATAGGTCATGGTCTTGGCGCTATACCTGATATGATTATCAGAAGAGATTACAGTGTAGTAACTAACTGGGCAGTTGCTTTTCCAAAACAAGAAACTTCAAAACTAATGGTGCTTAATACCAACGCTGCATTTGGAGCGGCTAGTGGAATGAGTGGTTATACTTCAACTGTGTTTACAGATGGAAGTGGTGCTAGTAGTGCTAATTCTATAGCTTATTGTTATAAAAATATTAAAGGATATAGCCAGTTCGGTAAATATACTGGTAATGCATCAGCTGACGCTGGACCGTTTATTTATACTGGTTTTTCTCCTGCCTGGTTAATGATAAAAAGAACAGATTCAACTAATTCATGGTATCTAATTGATAACACTAGAGATCCATTTAATATTGCTAAAGCAGAGTTAGAAGCAAATACTAATGGTGTTCAAGCTTCAGGAAATGATAGATTAAATATATTATCTAATGGTTTTAAAATAAACACAAGCGGTTCGGCTTATAATGCATCTGGTGGCACATATGCTTATGCAGCTTTTGCACAAATGCCACTTGTAGCAACAAATAACGTTATATCTTTGGCGAGGTAAAATGTCAGAAGTAAAAGTAAACACGATAAAAAAATATACAGGGTCCTCAATTACAATTGGGGAGTCAGGTGATACAATTACAGTAACAGCTGGTGCTACCTTATCTGGTTCAGGTGCAAGTTTAACTGCACTTAATGCAACACAGCTTGGATCAGGAACTGTTCCTGATGCAAGATTTCCTGCTACGTTGCCGGCTGTATCAGGTGCGAACCTAACAAATTTACCTGTAGAAACTAAACCAACTGTTAGTTCTATTAATCCAAGTACAATAGAAAATACTGCAAGTGATGTTGTAATCACAGGTACAAATTTTGTTTCTGTTCCTTATGTAGATGCTGTATCTTCCACTGGAGCAATCACTCCAGCGAATAGTGTTACATTTACAAGTGCTACTTCTATTACAGCTAATTTTACTTTAGGGACGGACGGCACATATTATCTTCGTGTTGAAAATCCAGATGGTAATGCTGTAAGATCAAGTTCAGCTTTATTGACAGTATCTGATGCTCCTGTTTGGACAACAGGTGCTGGATCACTTGGAACTATTGCTGGCGGTTTTTCAGGTACCGTGGCAACGGTAGTAGCGACAGGTGACTCGATTACTTATTCAGAAACAACAAGCGTTTTAACCAACGCAGCACAAGCAAATTGTTCGCTTAATTCTGCTACAGGTGTTATAACTACAACTGATTTTGGTGGATCGTCTACATCTGCTACAACGTACAGTTTTACTATAAGAGCTACAGATGCTCAGGGCCAAACAGCAGATAGAGCCTTTACACTAACATCTACTTTTACTATAGGTAACTCAGGAAGGTTTGATTAATGACATATTTAGTACGAACAAATGGAACAGCAACTAGTACTACTACTTTTACTATTTCTACATGGGTTAAAAGAGCCTTACCAGCAGGAGATCAATATGTTTTTTCCATAGCCAATAATAATGGAGTAGCTCCTACTGAACATATTCACTTACGTTTTGCTAGTGATAAATTACAATCTCAATTTTACATATCTGATTCTCAAGTAGGACAAATTGAAACTAGTAATCTTTTTAGAGATTTTTCTGCTTGGTATAATATTGTTTTTAGGTTTGATTCTACACAATCAACTGCAAATGATAGAATGAGATTATATGTAAATGGCACAGAATCATCTTTAGGAACTCAGACAATGCCTTCTCAAAGTGCTTCTTGTGCTGCTTGCTCTGGTGGAAGATTTGGTGTGAGCGTAACTTATTCTGGAACGAGTAATCCTTTTAGAGGATATATGACACAATTTATTTATGCTGATGGACAATCATATGCTCCAAGTACTTTTGGTTCTACTAATACTAATGGTATTTGGGTTCCAAATACAGGTCCTTCGGTTACATATGGAAACAATGGATTTAAATTAGATTTTGCAGGTACAGCACCAGAAGCTGTTGCAAGTGGTTTTGGTGCAGATAGTTCTGGTAACAATAATCATTTAGCTACGGGTGGTGAAGGTACAAACCCTAGTACCACAGATACTCCTCAAAATGTTTTTTGTATGTGGAATAATTTAGCTAATAGTAGTATGACAACATTAAGTACAGGTGCTTTAATTGCTACAGGTAATACATCAAGTAACAACGGAAATAGTGATGGCACTATAGCGCCTGCTGGTGGAAAATGGTATTGGGAAGTAAAATATGTTACCGCTGCTTCTTCTTCAGGTACTAATTATCCAAACATAGGAGCCTATGCTGTTGATTTAAGTAGACAACCAAAAAATGGAGGAAGTTTATCTGAATCTGGATATTGGGATAATGGATGTTCATATAAACCAGATGGTTCAAAATTTACAAATAATTCTACAGCAAGTTATGGCACAGCATGGAGTGCAGGTGATATTATAGGAGTTGCTTTAGATTTAGAAAATTACGCTATATATTTTTCAAGAAATGGAAGTTGGCAAGATTCAGGCGATCCAACAAGTGGTGCAAGTAAAACAGGCTCAGCAACAAATTTTACTACCGTTGATGGAGAAGCTTTCGTGCCAGCAGTTTCTTCTTATAATAATTCCGTTTTACAAACTAATTTTGGAAATTCACCTTTTGCTCTTGCTTCTGGTAATGCTGATGCAAATGGAGAAGGTAGTTTTGAATATGCGGTTCCATCAGGATACTATGCATTATGCACTAACAACTTAGCTTTATACGGAGGATAATATGGCAGTATATACAGGGATTAATGACTCATCAGATTATTTTAGTGCTAAAATTTATACAGGTAATGGTGGAACACAAAGTGTTACAGGGATTGGTAATCAACCAGATTTAGTTTGGATAAAATCCAGAGTGTATGCTGAAGATCATCAATTAACAGATTCAGTAAGAGGTGTTACAAAAAGTATTCAATCTAACTTAAATGCTGCAGAAAGCACTATTGCAAATGGCTTAACAGCTTTTAATGCAGATGGTTTTACTGTAGGTGATAAGAGTGATTTTAACTATAACAACGATAATTTAGTATCATACAACTGGAAAGCAGGAACTACAAGTGGTTTAGCAACTGATGGTAGTTCAAATATTACACCTGCTTCTTATTCTTTTAGTAATACAGCAAAAATGAGTATTATAAAATGGGTAGGTACCGGAGTAGATGGCGCTTATTTACCACACGGATTAGGAGTAGTTCCTGAATTTTTTGTAATTAAAAATCTTACTGATGCTGAAGATTGGGTATGTTATCATGTAGGTTTAACTAATGCTTTAACAGTAGGAAGTAATCAAAGTTTTATAGAATTAAATAGTACAGCGGCTCAACAAACTGGAACAGGTATTTGGTATAGTACAGTACCTAGCAGTGTTAATGTTAGAATGGCTAATGATAATGAAGTAAATGCAAGTAGTGATAATTATATTGGATACTTTTATCGAAGCGTTAAAGGATATAGTAAATTTGGATCTTACATAGGTAATGATGATGCTGATAATGCACCATTTATATACACCGGTTTCAAACCTGCATTTGTTATGATAAAGGACCGTGGTAATATAGAAAATTGGTTTATTTCTGATGATGCAAGGTCTCCTACAAATCCAACAACTGTTGGAGGTGGCGCACTTATTCCAAACTCAAACAATGCAGAAACCACTACAAATGCAGGTTATAAACTAGATATGTTAAGTAATGGTTTTAAACCTCGAGCAGATGCAGGTCAAATTAATGGTGATGGTCCAACATATATTTATTGTGCTTGGGCAGAAAATCCTTTTGTAACTTCGGATTCTATTCCTACAACAGCGAGATAAAACATGTCACTCGGGATTATAGCTTTTTCCGAGAGTCCTATTTCCTCCCTCGGGAAACAGGATGCAGTAATTGCAGTTACAGGTTTTGGTTTAACATCTACTTCTGGAACAGTATTTATTGTTCCTCATGTAGCCGGACAAGATATAACTTCTACTGTTGCTTCAGTAGCAGCGGTTAATGCTACCGCAGTAGCAACTCCTTCTGGTGAAGATATAACTTCTACAACGGGAACAGTAACAGTTAATGTTATTGCTAACCCAACAGTTGTAGTTTCAGCTTTAACTCAACTTCAATCTAACATTGGAACCTATGCAGTAACAGCTGGTGGTAATGTTGGTATTACCGCTGCCGGAGAACAAGAACTAGATTTAACTTTAGGAAATGAAACAGTTGTAGCAGACGCTAATGTTACTGTTTCAGCTTTAAGTGAATTAAGTGCTACTGCAGCTACAGTAACAGTTGATGCGGCAACACCAGTTCCAGTTTCTGCTTTAACCGAGCTTCAATCTACTACCGGTACTCCAATAGTCATAGCTCACAGCACGGTTGTCATTACTGGTGAATCAATGACCTCGGTCACCGGCTCAGAGGTAGTTGTTGCTAATTCTACAGCCCTTCCGAGTGGTAATATTGTTTCTACAGATTTAGGTAGTGCTACCATTCAAGTTAATGTTACGCCTGCAGTTTCTGGTTTAGCCACTGCTCTAACACTAGGGGATGCTGCGGTTTATGCATGGACAGTGGTAGATGATAGTGCTACTAATACATGGTCAGATGTAAACGATGCCGCCACAAATGCTTGGACAAATGTGGATGATAGTGCTACTAATACATGGCAAGATGCAGCTTAGGTAAATTATGTCAACATATTCAACCAGACTACAAATAGAGTTAATAGGAATAGGAGATCAAGCAAATGCTTGGGGTACAACTACCAATAATAACTTTTCTCAATCTCTCGAACAAGCTATTGCAGGTGTATATACAAAAAATATATCATCTGGAACTACTACAGTTTTAACAGATACGAATGGTCCTGCTACACAAGCAGACAACGAAAACAGACAAGCAGCTATTATATTTACAAATGCAGCAGCCAATCATGTTGTTCAATTTACAGCAAAAGAAAAAATGTATTTTTTACGAAACGCTAGCACAACATATACAGTTACTGCTAGATTAGGAGCTGCTGGAAATACTTATGTTATAAACCCTCAGACAAGTGTATTCCTAGCTACCGATGGAACTAACTGGTATGAATTACAAACATCTGGTGGAACATGGATAACAAAAACTACTACATACACAGCTTTAAGTGGAGATAAAATTTTTGCTGATACTTCTAGTGGAGCATTTACAATTACTTTACCTGCCGCTCCTTCTACAGGAGACGAAGTAAGGTTTGTAGATTTAGCTAGTTCTTTTGATACTCATAATTTAACAGTAGGAAGAAATAGTTTAAAAATTAATGGAGCTACAGCAGATTTAACAGTAGCAACCGAAGATGCAGCTTTTGCGTTAGTGTATTCAGGTGCAACTTATGGTTGGAAATTAATGGAGAAATAAAATGGCAACTTATGAATCAATTAGATATAAATTCTCAGGTACTGCTGTTACAGGTGTACTGCAAGAAGCGGATAACCTTAGTGATGTTGCTGTTGCAGCCACTTCTAGAACAAATCTAGGTGTTGCAATAGGCAGTGATGTACAAGCTTTTATTTCTGCTACAGCAGGAACCAATGCTAACGGAACACGAACAGTAAGTACGTCAGGACCTAGTGGTGGATCTGATGGAGATATTTGGTACAAATATACATAATGCCTCATGCCAACTTACGTTAAATCAGGTGGTACTTGGAGGGAAATAAGTTCTGACGCTGGCTCACAAATGTATGTGAGAGATGCTACTTCATTTACTAATAAAACAATTACAAATGCTTATGTAAAAGATGGCGGTTCATGGCGAACTGTTTTTACTTTATTTGATACACCAGGAAGTTTTACAACAGCAGGAGCAGGAACAACAAACTTTAACGTTCCAGCAAATGCTAATGCTATTCACATACAACAAGCTGTAGGTGGAGGAGCTGGTGGAGTTGTAGGAGCTGAGTATGATAAAGCTGGTGGAGAATCAGGCGGAACAGGTGGTGGATCAGGTGCTTATATTTCCGATAAAGTTTATACTGTTGTAGGTGGAGAACTTTTAACAGCTGTTGTAGGATCTGCAGGTGCAAAATCTGGTGGTAGCTCATATAATTCAACTGCTGGAAGTGGAACATTAACAAGTTTAACAGGTGCAAGTACTGGAGACATATTTTCTTTAGCTGGAGGAGCTGGTGGATCAGGAACAGGTGGAGGAGTACAAGGACCTCTTCGTTCTAATAACCCAAGTTCTGGAGGAGTAGCTACTTTAGGAACTTCTTTATCAACAGGAACTACTGTTGATGGAGTAAATATTACAACTTTTAATACAGGAGAAGTTGGAAGTTTTAATCAAGGCGGTGATGGGGTTGCAGGTGTAACGGGAGCAAATTGTGGAGGCGATAACTGTCAACAAACTGGTGGCGCTGGAGCGGCTTCTTACGCTGGTAATGTACCTGGAGGTTCTGGTGGTCCTGCAGGAGTAACAGCGGGAGTAGGAGCTCAAGGTTCTGGCGGTGGAGGTGGAGGTGGACAACCTCAATCTTCTGGTGCTGATGGCGGTGCTGGTGAAATGAAATATAGATTTATAAGGATTGCATAATGCCTCTTACTAAAATAGCTTTTGCCCCAGGAATAGATAAACAAGACACAGAATATGGTGCAGCAGGTCGTTGGACTGATTCTGATTTTGTACGTTTTAGATATGGGTTACCAGAAAAAATTGGTGGGTGGATTAAACTTATTCAAAACACATTGGTTGGTGTTGCACGAGATATGCATGCATGGACCGATCTTAACGGTGTACGATACACGGCCATCGGAACAGATAGAAAATTATATATTTACACAGAAGGTGTAGCATATGACATTACACCAGTTAGAGCTACAGGATCTATTACAGGTTTTGAAACTTTTTCTAGTACAAGTGTTACAGTAACTGATCCAAGTCATGGCGCTGATGTAGGAGATTTTGTAACAATTTCTTCAACATCAGGAGCTGTAAATGGAATACCTGCAGCAACGATGGATGCAGAATATCAAATATTAACTGTTCCCGATGCTAATACTTACACAATTACTACAGCAACTGCTGCTACAAGCACAGGAACATCAAGTGAAACAGCCACAGCTACTTATCAAATTTCTGTAGGAACTGCTGTTTCTCAGTATGGTTATGGTTGGGGTACTTGGCAATGGGGTAAAGAAGCATGGGGCACGGCTCGTTCTACTTCTAACGTAACAATTGATGGACGTAATTGGTCTTTTGATAATTTTGGTGAGGATCTATTAGCTACTGTTAATAATGGAAATACTTTTAGATGGGATACTTCTGTAGGAACAGGAACGCCAGCAGCAGTTATTTCTAATGCACCTACAGTTTCACGATTTAATTTAGTATCTATGCCTGATCGTCATGTATTTTTATTCGGCACAGAAACAACTATAGGTAATAGTAATACACAAGATGATTTATTTTTACGTTTTGCTTCTCAAGAAGATTATAATACCTGGTCACCAACTGCTACAAACACGGCAGGCTCTTATAGAATACAAGATGGTTCTAAAATTGTAACAGCCGTTAGATCTCGTAATGCTGTTCTTGTTTGGACAGATACATCTCTCAATGCATTACAATTTGTTGGTGCACCTTTTACATTTAACTTAACTCAGATCGGTGCAAACTGTGGAGCCGTTTCATTACATTCTGCTGTAGATGTAAACGGTACAGCTTTTTGGATGTCTCAAAATTCTTTTTATAAATTTGATGGTGCTATTGCTAAAATGCCTTGTAGTGTTCAAGATTATGTGTTTGAAGATTTTAGTATTACAAATCAACCTGAAACTTTTGCTGCTGTTAATTCTGAATTTAATGAAGTAACTTGGTTTTATACATCAAATAATGCAACGCAAATTGATAGATATGTAACATATAATTATTTAGAAAATTGTTGGTCAACCGGTAGTTTAGCTAGAACAACGTGGCTTGATTATGGTGTGTATCAAAAACCATATGCCACAGAATATTCTACAACAGCTACTGCAAACAATAATGTTATTAATGGTTTAACAGCAGGAGCAACAACCCTTTATCAACATGAAACAGGTAATGATAATGTTACAACGGCTATAAATGCATTTATTGAATCAGGGGATTTTGACATTGCAGACGGTCAACCATTCTTACATATAGGAAGAGGTATACCTAACTTTAAAGATTTGACTGGATCCGTTGATCTTAAAATTAACTTTAAAACTTATCCTAGTTCAACTACTACTACTTCAGTAACAAGAACTGTAGTGCCTACTACAGAAAAATTTGATATAAGAGGTAGGGGAAGACAAGCAAATATTCGTATTGACAGTAATGCTGTAGGTGATAAATGGCGATACGGAACACTTAGACTTGATGTTCAACCAGATGGAGGCAGATAATGGCAAAAATAACAACAACACGATTTCCTCAAGCAACACCTGAATATCAACCTACTGTAATTGATATACTTACACGGTTGCTAGAGCAAATAGTACAACAATTAAATTTTGGTTATCAACAAGATATAAAAGACGAATCAACAGCAAGGACGTGGTTCCTTGGCTGATTTATTTAAAAGCTCTACCTTACAGGGAACAGGAACCGTATACACTGTTCCAACTGCGGATCAAAATTCGCAACCTCCTATATTACCTACAACTACCATACTAAAAAGTATTTACTTATCTAATCAATCAGGTGGTGCTGTAGCAACTACAGTTACAATGTTAGACTCAAGTAATAGTAGTTTAGAAGTAGAGCTATACAAAGATAGTTTATCAGATGCAACTGAAGTTGAAAAACTTGTTACAGTTAATTTGGAACAAGCGGATCAAATAAAATTAACAGGCGCCGGTGTTAAAATTTTAATTAATTATATGGAGATAACATAATGGTATTTAAAAAAATACAAGACTCAAAGCAAGTTGGAGTACAAAATATTAATGGTGAAGATATACCTATTCTTACACCAGAAGTTCACCGAGAAGTTAAAAATAAAAAAACAGGAGCTGATTATAGCTCTGAAGAAGAAGCAAAATTAGATGTTGCTAATAAAAGAACCGACACTACTGAGGACGATATTGAAACAAATATAATGATTAAGGTAACTAAGTTACCAGATGTATTTGGAAAAACTAAAAATCCTAAAGATTAAGCACCGCAGTTTTCACAGAAGTCATCACAGATACATTTTTCTTTTTCACAACCACATGTAGGACAATTAGGATCCATTAGCTGCTGCCTTATGTTTAGCCATGTTTTCTTGAACAAATAATCTTTCGTCTTCTGTTAAAGGTCTACCTATACTAGGATAACCAGGTCCTTGAGCTATTTCTTTAGATTCTTTATGACACGAACATCCGTCTGTGTGTTTTTTGTGATCTCTTTCTAATGCTAATAAACGTTCATGATAGTGGCTCACCTTATCTGCGAGGACAGCTATAGCTTTCAATACTTCTTGATTTTCCATAATATCTCCTGTGATTTAATTTTTTGGGTGAGATCTAATTTAAACACGTCTGTCATAATTATCAAGTAATCTTTTTATAATTGTTTTCTTGACAATTAATTTGAAATAGTATCCCAGCCATTTGGATGAGGTATACAGTGTTCTGTCTTTACCCCGGGTTTCATTGTAAGTAATATGTCCCCACTTATACTTATTCTTGCTTGTTCTTTTGTATTTACTTCCGTGTAGTGTAGCAAGCCACTAGGGAAAATAATAAAATTTCCTGTCTTTACAGGAAATATATAACTAGAAAAATTAAACTGATTCCAATTAACAATGTATTGATCAGTAGGTGGAATAAACAATCCTGTTTGTGCAGCTAATTCTTTTTCAAATCGTATGTTACCCATGTCATCATTACGCACATAATATACAAAACTAAAATGACTAGCCGTGTGTTTATGACTAGCAATGTGTTGATTTTTTACTGTGTAAGTAGCCCAAGCTTTAGTTATGTGAGCATCAAATTTATCATTACTATATCCTTTAGCTGTTAAAAAAGCGTTAATGTTTGTTCCTATTTCTTTAAACAATTTATTATATTTTTTATCTTTATGTAAGTTATCCTTAGCTTCTTCTAAATCAGTAAAGTGTGTGTTACCTTTAACATCAGTTGTTGCTGCTGTTCTTCCTGGTTTTTCTTTTACAAAAGATTCAATATGTTTTGCTGTATTTTCATTATTGTTTATTATGTGTGTAAAGTAAATAGTTTCACCAAATAAACTATTGATCGTCGCTTCTTTCTCCATATTCAACTCCTAAGTATTCTATTTTAGTTACCCAACCTTTAGGTATAGCAATAGCTCCACCTCCATGATTATCATCTTTATCAATGCACCATGAACGCATTACTACTATTTTTTCTTTGTTATTAGCCATTAACCACCCTACTTCTTGGCATTTAGCTAAAGGGGCTTCTACAATTTCTTTTTCTGAAAGCCATCCTGTTTCCATATCACGAGCATCTAACCACGTTACACGGACCATCGGTACTTTATTTATATCTACCATTATTAAATTGTCATTGCACATTACATCAAAAACACCTATAATTATACGATTAAATAGGCTCATTTCAAAATACAAGGCCATAGCCTCCTTGCACAATTCGACAATCATGATTTGCAGAAGGAGAACATGCTAAAGAAGATATTTAAAGCTGCTAAGAAAGCAGCACCTATAATAGGCGGAGGTATTGGTTTTGCTTTAGGTGGACCAATGGGCGCTAGTATCGGTAGTGGATTAGGAAGTTTAGCTGGGGGCAGAAGCCCTGAAGAGGCATTAAGAAATGCTGCCATTGCCGGAGCTATGGGATATGGAGCAAAAAGTTTCTTAGGAATGCCAGGTGGTAAAGGTTTAGGTTCATTAAGTCAATTTGGTTCTAACTTTGGTTTAGGTGGGAAAGCTGCAACAGCAGGTTTACCGCAAGGTATTGCCCAAAGAAAATTAGCTGCTGATAGTATGATGAAAAGTGGCGTAGGTAATTTAGCTGGGAGTCCAATAGCAAAGCAAAGTTTATTACAAAAAGGTTTAGGATATATAAAAGCTAATCCTATTAAGTCTGCTCTTGTAGGAGCACTAGGAGCAGGAGCTTTAGGTGGATTTGGTGAGGAAGAAGAAAAAATTACTTTTGAAGATATATACGGAACACAAAATCCTTTAAGAGATTTAGGACAAGCAACTATTGCACCTCCTCAATTAATACCATTCTCTCAATATGGTCCTCGTTTTAGTGGGTATGCTAATGGAGGATTAGCTTCATTTAGAAATGGTGGTTTTAATTATATTAATGGCGATGTAGAATCTTTAACAGCAAGTGATAATATAGATGATCGTATTATGAAAAATTTAGAATTTGAAAAAATGGCACCAGGAATGATGGGCTATGCTGATGGTGGAGATTTTCCTCGTAAGAACGGTAAGATAGCAGGACCAGGAACCGAGACTAGTGATGAAGTACCAGCGATGTTAAGTGATGGCGAATTTGTTATTAATGCAAGAACAGTTCGAGGACTAGGTGCAGCAATGGGAGCAAAAGGAAAAGAAGATGAGAGAGACAGAGGATCAAAGTTCCTTTATAGTATACAAGATAATTATGGAGAAAGAACATAATGGCTGACGTGCAAACATCTGTTGTAAGACAACCCCCTTATATAGAAAAAAGAACAGAACAATTATTAGCATCTGTATTTGGAGATCCAAATGCTACAAAAAATCCAGGGGAAAGTGATGAAGCTTTTAACTTACGAAAGTTTGGTAGAGCGGGAATATCTCAAGCTATACCAGGGTTTCAATTTGCAGGGTTTACGCCTGAACAACAACAAGCTTTTCAATTAGCTTCAAGTGGTATTGGTTCTTATGCACCTTACTTACAACAAGCAGGAACAGATTTAGGTATAGCTGGTGCTAACTATTTAGGTGGCGCACAAGCGTATGATCCTAAAAGTGCGCAAGCATTTATGGACCCATACCAACAACAAGTAACGCAACAAGCTTTACAAGAATATGATCGTCAAGGAGCAATGGCACAAAACAAATTGGCAGGACAAGCTGTTAAAGGTGGCGTGTTTGGTGGTTCACGATACGGGGTTCAAGAAGCAGAATTAGGAAGAAATTTACAAGACATTAAATCAAGACGTATCTTTGAAGATATGTCACGAAACTATCAGCAAGCACAAGGTGCAGCATTAGGTTCATTTGCTGATCAACAGAAAAGACAATTAATGGCAGGCCAAGGATTAGCTGGTCTTGCTAAACAACGAGCAGGACTTGGGGCTTTAAGTTCACAACTAGGACAACAAGATATACAATCTCTACTAGGTGTAGGTGGTATGCAACAACAACTTGGACAAGGAATGTTAGAAGCACAAAGACAACAACAACTAATGGCACAACGTGAACCGTTTAATAGACTTGGATTTGCTAGTGATATTTTACGAGGGGTTCCAAGTGGACAAATTAGTTACACAACTCAACCACAAACTAATCCATTTGCACAAGCACTAGGACTTGGTATTGCAGGACTAGGAGCAATGGGTCAATTCGGACAAGGCGGTGGTTGGTCTGGATTCATGGGTAATTAAAATGGGTTTAAATAATATACAAAGATCAAAACAAAAAGTTTTAAACAGACCTATGTTTGCTAAGATGAAAGATGGCACTATTAAACCAGTGCAGTATGCAATGACAGGAAAATTAATAACAATGACAGGTCAAGGTGCTTTGTATGTAGGAAAAAATGGTCTTCCTTATTTAATTCAAGGTGGTAAAAAAATATATCCTAAAATAAAAAATCTTCCTGCACTAATTAAAAGTAAACTTCCTACTATTTTTAGAGGAAGTAAAACAGGTACAACTCCACCAAGTGGGGCAGGAATTAAAGAAGTACTTCCTCTTGCTTCTTCAAAAGCACCTGTACCGTATGGCGCTTTTAATCCAGGAGCATTTATTTCTCCTATTAAATCAACATTAGCTACAGGAGCAAGTCTTCTTGGTTATAAAACTTTATCCGATGCTATAGGTGCAAAAGATTCTGAAGAAGTTATAGAAGAAAAAGAAAAAGTAATTAAATCAGGCACTGAAGGTGGCGCAGCGGGTAGCACAATTGAAGAAACTGAAAAGTTTACAGCAATTGAAAAAGATAAAGCACAACCAGACGCAAATAAAATAGAGAAAGAAATTAAAAAAGGAACTTTAGATGACCTCATTAAGGAACGAATAGACATTTTTGAAAAATATTTAGGAGATGGAAAAGATCAAGTTAGATCAGGAGGCTTTGCAGCTTTAACAGAATTTGGATTAAATTTAGCTAGTGCAAGAGGTGGTAACTTTATGGATAAGATTGCTAGGTCTGCTAAAGATCCTTTAAAAACTTTTACAGCTATAGGTATGGCTGCTAAAGACAGAGCAGATAAAATTAAAATGGCAGGAGTGGAAGCAGGTATTAAAGCAGAACAAGCAGCATTAGATAGAGCCGCAGAAGCTGATCCAGAGGGTACAACTTTTCAACGAAATTTATCTACATTAACTACTATGTTTACTGGAGCTGATGGTAATCTTACAATCGATCAAGAAGATTTAGTTAATATGGCTAAAGCAGGGGGAACAACAAGTAGAAAAGAATTCTTATCTACTGTAGTTCCTAGTCTTGTAACTAAACAAGATATTAATACCGGCGAACCTTATACAGTAGAAAAAGCTACAGAAATAGCAGAAGCAGTTTGGGCACAAATTTCTGGACAAGGGGGATCTCAAAAAGAAATGGTAGAAGAAAAAAAAGAAGTCATATCATTAGACTAGGAGAGTAAATGGCTCAACTTTATACATATCAAGGGCAAGAATATAGCCTGCCAGATGGTTTATCTAATGAAGAAGCCATGGCTAAAATAAAAAAACATTTAGGAGTAGATGATGACCGAGCAGGATATATGGCATCCGCAGGAGCTGGTGTTGTATCTGGAGTAGGTAAAGCTGCAGAAGGAATCACGACCCTCGGTACAACATTAATAGATCTAGGGGTAGGAACAGAACTTACTGACAAAGTAGAAAAAGCTTTTGATGATAATGATTTTTTAAATAAAATGGAAGATGTCGCTGATGACCGTTGGACAGGTAAGGTAACAGAAATTTTAACTCAACTAGGTGTGCCTGGAGGTATAGCTTTAAAAGGCGCCAACGTTTTAATTAAAGCAAAAAATTTAGGGACTCTTTCAAAAACAGCAGCAAGAATGCCTACTCTTACTCGTATGGCTGCGGTTGGTGGTGCAGAACTTGCAGCAAAAACAGAAGACTTAGGAACTCTTGGAGATATGATGGGGTTTGGTTTAACAGAACAAAGAGACTCACAAGGAGAAAAGGGCAGAAGAGAAGCACTAAGAAATTTAGAAAATAGATTTAAGTTTGGTTTAGAAGGAGCTTCGGGTTTTGGATTATTTGAAAAAGCAATAATTCCTTTTATTAAATTTGCTTGGCAAAAAGCTATTCCCACAGCCAAAGGAATAATTACTAGAAGTACGGGTGGACCTGATCGTGTAACTCGTATGGTTGATGAAACTAAACTAGAAGATTTTGTTGATCCTGTTTCAGGACTTACAAAAAAAAGATCAGTAAAAACAGGTAGAAAAATACCTCAAGTTTTACAGTTAAATGATGGATTTCAATTTAGTTCAAATAATATTTTACGATATTTCGATAATAAAATTTTAGCTCCTTTGCGTGCAAGAGGAGTTCAAACTCCTAAGATGTTTGATGCTTATAGAAAAAGAATAGGTGAACAACGTGAAGCGTTAACAACAGCTAATGATTTAGTAAGACAATTAGAAAATGATGTGCAAGATCTTGTTCAACCTTTGGGAGGAGCATTAGATGATGTTGGTATAAAAAAACGAGAAGAAATTATGGAATCAATTTATGATTATCTTACAGCTCCAAAAAATTTAAAAGACGCTACTAAAATTCCACAAGAACTATTAGAAACCGTAAACAAAGTAAGATCACATGTAGATAATTTAAGTGAAACATTAATGAAAAATCCATTAGCACAAGCTCACAATGAACCATTTATTCAAGCAGTGGCTTCTAATATAGGAGAATATTTAACACGAAGTTATCGAGCATTAGGAAGTGTTGATGTAAAAAAAGATTGGAAAAATACTTTATATAATACTGATAAAGGAAGAGATATTATTGAACAAGCTAAAATATTTATAGCAGAAAAAAATCCAGGATTGTATGGTGATGTTGTAGGCACAGGTAAAAACAAAACATTTGTACCTTTTAGTGGTCCTCAACGAGAAGCAATGGATGCTGAAATTACTTTAATATTAGATTCGGGAAAAATGAAAACTTTAGGAGGAACCTTAGAACGATTAAAATCGGTAGATGGTGAAATATTTAAAGCAAGACAACAAGTTCCAAAAGAAATACGTGCATTATTAGGAGAAATAAAAGATCCTAGCATACAGTTATTAGAAACTTCTAATAGAATAAATAATTTTCTTACCTCTTCTAAATATTTTAACAAAGTATTTGATGATGGATACGGAAGATATTTTTTTGATGATGCAACAGTAAGTCAAGGCGGTCAAAAATTTACAAGAGAAATTGTAACAGACACATGGAATCCTTTAAATGGAAAGTTTACTTCAGATGAAATAGCTACCGCAATTGAACGTATGTCGGATGTAAATAAAAAAACAGGAATGTTCGATAGTCCTTTATACAACGGACTTCTTCTTGCACCAAAAGCAATAATACAAGAATCTAAAACAACTTTATCTCCTATCACTCACTTTCGAAACGTAGCGAGTGCGCTACATTTTTCAGGAATGAATGGTAATTTATTTAACCCTGCTACTTTTATAAAAGATTTTAAAAGATCTTTTGATATTACCAAAGCTATAACCAAAGGACAGTTTGAAACACAGGCAGGTAGGCGATTATATAAAGATACTGTTGGCACTAAAAAATATGAAGAAGCTTTAAATCAATATAAAGAAATGCAACGTTTAGGTATAGTTAATACGAGTGCAAGACTAGGAGATTTAACAAGACTGCTTGATGATATGTCTAGTGGATTAGAAAACTTAACATCTGATGGACAGTTTTATAATATTCTTAAACGTTTTAATGAAAGAACGGGATTAAAAAGATTAAGAGAAGGCGCACGAACTTTATATTCTGCGGAAGATGATTTTTATAAAATACAAAATTGGTTTGCTGAACAAAGTAAATACAAAAGAGTTTGGGATAATTTACGTCAAAATAACCCAGAAGAGTTTGTTGCTAAATATGGAGATTTAGCAAGAGATAAATATGGTATTACTAATATATTAGACGAAAAAGGTTATAATCAATTTGTAAAAGAATACGCAGCTAATACTGTGCGTAATAACATTCCAAACTATGATTATGTAGGAAGTTTTATTCAAGGTCTACGTAAAGCTCCTTTTGGAAACTTTGTTTCTTTTCCTGCAGAAATTTTACGTACAGGTATTAATACTATTAACCAAGGAGCAAAAGAATTTGCAGATCCTTTAACGAGAGGAATAGGTTTTCAACGATTATTAGGAGCAGGATTATTTGGTGTAGGGTCAGGAAAAATAGTTCAAGAAACCGCACAGTTTATGACAGGTGTAAGTAATGAAACTATAAATTCTTTACGAGAATTTTTACCAGAATGGTCCCAAAACTCTACACTTATTCCAATTAAACAAAATGGACAAATATATTACATAGATTATTCACATAGTAATGCATATGATTTTCTAACACGACCCCTTACAGCCGCAATGAATGGAATAAATCAAGGGATGACAGATGAAAAAGGACTGACAAGCGCAGTTATGCAAGGAGCCATAGAGGCAGGCAAAGAATTTCTTGCTCCATTTGCTTCGGAATCCATAATTACAGAATTTTATTTAGATGTTTTTGCTAGAGGTGGGGGAACTAAAGACGGTGTAAGAGTTTGGAATCCAGGAGATAGCCCTGGTGATATAGCAATGAAAACTATGATGGAGTTTGCTAAACGAGCAGCACCTGGTTCTCTTAATCAAATATATAGAACATATTTATCAGGGGTAGGTAATGTTCAAAAATATGATCGAGGATATAAATTTTTAAATGAGGCTACAGGTTTACTTGGTTTTAGAATTCAAAATCCTTTTATTCAACAAGGACTACAATTTAAAATAACTGATAATCAAGAAGATACAAAAAATGCAAAATCTGTTTTTGAAAAAGTAGCAAGAGATGGAAATGCTACCCCAATAGAAATAGCAAAAGCATATGCAGAAGCAAATGAAAGAAAAAAAGAAGCAGATAAAATATTATACAAAAAAATTAAAGCCGCAGAAAACTTAGGATTAAGTAAAGCTGAAATTAGAAAAACTTTAAAACCTCGTTTTTCTGAAACAATCGTTAATAGAATAATGAATAATAAAACCAACCCTATAAAAGTATCTGATTTTGTTAGAAAGATAATAAGACAAAATTCTTTGCTTCGAAACCGAGACAATCCTCTCCCATTATTTAATCGGTTAAGTAGTGAAATATATAGAAATTTTATACAAGGAAAGTTATTTGATAATCCAGATGGATTGTTTGATAAGCCATTTGAAATAGATATACGAGAAGAAGACAGGACACCTAATGTTGTTTATCCAACAACTCAAGATGCATACGGCGCTGATTTAAGTGCTCTTCCTCCAATGATTCAACCTAATATTCCTACTAATACAGGCAACATACTTAACCAATCCGACGTATCTCAACTTGCCAAAAGCGGAGATATTGATATAACTGAAGCTATTGCAGCAAGGAGAACATAATGGCAAGTAAACGTAGAGGTGGAAAAGCTAGTGCTAAAAGACAGGCTAGTGCTAAAAGAGCTAAGAAAAAACAAGCTGCTAATAGAGCAAGAAATCAACAGATATCAGATAGAAACATAGACCGAGCACGTAGTGGTGGTAATAAACGAAAAGCTGATATTAGAACAGGCGGAGAAAGCACGGGACGTGAAAGAGGTATTGCTGCAGCTAATACATACAATAGAGATAAAAAAGAAAGAAGTTTAGAACAAAGTGTAGGTAGTCTTGATAGACGAGTAGAAAAAGCTTTGGCCGCTGGTAATACTGCATTAGCAAAAGATCTTCGTTCAAGACAGAAAAATTTTGTTAAAGATCTTGCTTATGAAAGAGCAAGAAAAACTCCTGGTGGAATCATGCAGGGTAACGTTAGAACAAGTGATGGCAAACGTCTTTTAACGTCAGCAGGGTCTGATGTGTTTCAAGAAACAATTGATCAAGACTTTATAGATCCAACACGAAAATTACAAAACAGAAGAGATGATAACTACAAAACAATGTATCCTATTTCTGCAGGAATACAAAAAGGATTACCTTCAGCACGAATTCTTGAAAAGTTTTTTGACCAAGAAGAAAAAGATATACCTTATAACTTAGACGACATGCCGGGAGTACGATATCCGTTGGACATAGGTTTTAATGCAGGTGAGGAACCTTTTTTTGGGGGAAGAAGTAGAGATCCTAACTTTGATAGCTACCCATACATAGCACCTATTGAACCTGTAACAATAACTGATTTAGAAGATGATAAAAGTGTACCTTTTACTAATGATGTAGTGCCTTACATACACCCTGCAATAGATCCCAACAAAAGATCAGAAGTAATGGATGAAACTATGGGTGATATAATAGAATCAGGAAGACAAGATTTTGAGACATTAGATAAAGAGTTTCAAGAAAAAGGAGGAGAGGCTAAACACTTTCCTACTTTATCAGATCTTGTTGATCTAGGAGGTGGTGTAGTAGATGCTGCTGCTTATGTAACAGGAGCAGATGCTATAGCTGATGGGTTAACCGCAGTGGCTGATAACGCTTATGGTTACATACCTGTAGAAGATTTTATGGAAGACATGAATATAAAATTAGAACAAGGAAAAAGTAATTTAAAAGAACAATACCCTTATTTAAACGACACACAGATAGATAATCTTTATAATTATAATATGACAGGAAGTTTAGCTGATAGCTTGGATTCTGATCCTGTAGTTTTTGATGAATACATGACTAAAAGACTATTCTAATGTTAAGCATGCGTGATTGGATATGGGTGGCCTGCATTGTAGGTGGTATAGCTTTCACGAATGGGATGCTTTCCTCACGAGTCACGGCCCTTGAATCACAAATAAAAGATATAGATATGCTGCGTATCGATGCACGGCTCTCGGTTATTGAAATACAAGTAAAAGAAATAAATCAAAAACTAGATAAAATTTTAAGTTCTAACTGATAGTTGAAAAATATTTGGATAAGATTTTAATAATCCACCCATTGTTATAATTAATTTATCTACATAATTAGGATCAACCGCATAAGACTTTAAAGTTTTAACAATAGCCATAGGGTCCATGTCTCCAGAAACATATTGTTTAACAAGTAAATCTTGATATTCTGTAAAATTAGGATGAGTGTTTAAGGTACGAATATAATCAGCAACAGATTCACATTTTTTACCATACACTCGAATCATAACATTAGGATTACCTAAAGCTTTTAAATGTTTAGATGTAGGATCTGTTTCAATAATTCCATAAAAATTATTTCCTTCAAGAGCAAAACGAGAATTGCCCCAATTGGATTCTAAAACTGCTTGTGCAACACTAATAAGAATAACTGCTCGTTCAGTAGGAGGAACAAAAGTATTAGATAACAAAGTGCAGTCTGTAATTCCTTGAACAAATTCTTTTTTATTAGAATATTCAAAATCAAAAGTATTAAAAGTTGTTTGACAAAACAAAAATAATGTTAAGCATAAAGATTTCATACCATAACTTACTCATCTTTCTTTTTATAATCAATCATTCTTCTTAATTCATGTACATTTTCTTTTACCATTCCCAAGGCTAAGTTATGTCGTTGACATAACAATCCTCTTGGTAACAAATTAGAATTGTTACGATAATCTTTTCTTGTATACTTATGATCATGATCAATAACTAACTCTGCTAAATTACTTCTTCCTTTTTTTCTTGTTGGTGCTTTATTATATGTAATATCAGGTCCACATACCGGACAAATAGGCTCTTGTTTAAGCCACCATTTTGCCACAGTTTCTCCCCACTCACATTTAATTTTTCTATAACGTAAAATTATTCTTCCTTCTTCAGTGCCTCGTAATTTCTTTTGTTCTTTAACACAACTTCTTGTATGTGCTAGTTTTCCTTTGTCGGTATTAATATATCTTTCCTGTCTTTCTCTTGCATATACCATATTATTTTGCTTCCCCCCATGAAGGTCCTATTTCTGCATCTACTTTAGACGGAACCCTTAATTCTAAAGCATGTTCCATTATCTCAATAATCTTTTTCTTTTCTTCTTCAGAAGAAAACGACATATCTAATTCATCATGCACCTGGATTAACGGAAGGAATCCCTCCCTATATAATTTAACCATAGCCATTTTAGTCTGATCGGCTGCTGATCCTTGGATCAATCTATTCAAAGCTTTATAAGTCCATGCTCGTTTAATCTTATTCATTCCTCCATACTCTACCTCTGCCTGTGCTTGAGGTAATGCCTTATGAACACCAAAATGATTTGGTTCCCATAAATGAAACCGACATTTCCTACCTAGAATAGTTCTAATGTAGCCTTTTTCTCCAGCTCTGCGCATAGTTTTATCTGTTAATTCTTTTACAAAGGGTACAGTTGAATGATACTGTCTAAAGACTGTGTCTATATCATCTTTATCTAGCCCTAATTCACTCATCAGTTTACCTTTACCCATTCCGTACATCATCCCTAGGTTAATTGTTTTAGCCTGCTTACGGTCTATATTTGCCATGTTTGCAACAGCTTGATGGAAGTCTATATCTTCGTTTGTATACCCATCGACTAAAGGAGCAACCCCCTCTAGTTCTATTCGATCACTTATTATAGCACCATAATGTACTAATAGACGTGGTTCTTGCTGTGAGTAATCAAATATTCCCCACTTTTCCCCTTCTTCTGGGATAAATAATGATCTTATTTTAGGACTAATTTTAGGATTTCTTGCAGGAATTTGTTGTAAATTGGGATTTTGCATGCTTAATCTCCCAGAAATAGTACCACCTGTGTCCGATCTTAATTGATTTACATCCGCATGAATGCGCCCTTTATGAGAATGTTTTAAAATAGAATCAATAAAAGTAGTGTATGCCTTGTTTATTTCTCTTGCCTCCACAATTTGTTTAGCAAAAGGATGGGAATGAGTAGATAAAAAGTTCTTATCAAAGCTAGGAAGACCTGTAGGTGTACGATTATAAGAAATATTAAGCTTATCGAAAGCTTTCGCTATAGATAATGGTGCTAAAATTTCTACCTCAAACCCACATTTTTTATATAAACTCTCTAATATCTTTTTCTCCCCTGCTTTAAACTCTGCTTTAACACGTTCTGCTTTTTCTATATCCACTCTCACTCCTTTTCTTTTCATGTGAAATAGAATAGGAAGAAGTTCTGTTTCTAAATTAAATACTGATGTTAATTCTTGTTTTATTAATTCTACTTTTAATACATGCCATAACTTTAAAGTAACAGCAGCATCTTGTTCAGCATAAGGACCTACATACATAGCTGGTAGCAAATGCATCTCTGCTTTTGCATCTACACCAAAGTCTTTAGCTGCTTCATATAAGCCAGCTTCTGATTTTGTTTCCCCGGTATATTCTTGTGCTATTTCTTTTAAAGAATAGTTTCTTCTGTTCTCATCTAATAGAGGAGCTGCAATCATTGTGTCACAAATACGACCACTAACTTCAAGACCCATGGCACTTAACCACCCTACATCATAGATAGCATTATGAAATATCTTATCGCATGGTAAATCTAATATCTTTTGTAATTGTCTTTTAAAAACTTTCTCGTCAAAGTTGCCACCACCAGGATGTGCAAGAGGAAAGTATCCTTGCCAACCATCCACGGCCAACGCTACACCAATAACTTTACCTTTTTTAGTAGCCCAGCCAGCACCTGTTGTTTTTAAATTAGGGTCATGAGTTTCTAAATCAATTGCAATCTCTGTTGCATTTTCAAGATTAGGAATGTTTTCTGGAGGAACCCACTCACTAGGTGCTTGGAACAAAGATGGCTGTCTCACTTATCCCTTTCGTTAAGTTCTCCCGCAATAGCTGCATAGGCGGCTAAGTCTATGTAGCTGTCTGTTTTATGTGCATGCATTAGTCTTGCTACTTTAACTAAAGCCATACACATCGCTACGTCATGTGCTGTTATATCTTTGCGGAGGAAAATAGACCACAACGCAGCAATGTTCTTGTGATTAGTAAGCTTATCACCATAATCTTCTTGGCGATCCTTACCTATTAATTCTTTTGCTAGTTCTAAAATGTTTTGAGAGATCATTAAAATATTTCCTGGAATTCTCGTGTGGATTCAGATTCAATAATATGTAAAGATTTTTTTGCTCTTGTTACTCCCACGTAAAACACTCGCCTCTCATCGTCTTGTTGCAAAAAATAGTTGTCATCAACTTTTTTTGGTAAGTCTGTTAATAACATAACATGGTCAGCTTCGCCACCCTTAGCTGCATGAATTGTAGATAATTTTATATTTTTAGATACATTAAAGTCTTTTTGGCGCTGTAATGCAGCATTTATATATATTTTCTGAGAGTCTGGTATGTTGTCTAAAGCATAGTCCCAAGGCCTATCCTTGTGTACATTTAACCCATGATCCAAAATTAAAGTATCATGATCATAATCTTTTTCTTCATCAGCACCACGTAGTTCTTTATATCCATGTGCTATATGATTATTTCCGGACATATAATAATACATATCCTTTACCATGCGAAAAGGAATAACACCCCCCTCTTGTATTCTCTTCCATCCAATAATAGCATTCAACATTTTCTCGGATACGCTTGAACGATTATATCTTTCAAAAAACAATCCCCTTGTTTTAAGGTCTTCGGCTATTTGATCTAATAAATAATTTGTACGACCTAGTATCAACCAGGTTCCTTGTGTTAAATCCATTGTGTAATTTAAACGACTACGATGATAAGCAACTTTGCCTTCTTCTTCTCGTGGCTGCCATTCTTTTTCTACCCTATCAGCAACAGAAGTAATTATTTTTTGAGCAATCTTATGTACCTTTTTAGGAATACGATAAGACTTATTAAGTATTTCTCTTTTGCTTTTAATCTTTTTTAATCTTCCTATATCTGCACCAGCCCAATTAAATATAGCTTGGTCATCATCCCCTGCAATGTAAGCACGATCAGCTTTACGAATAAGCTGCTCTACCATTTGCCATTGAATAAAGCTTAGGTCTTGGGCTTCATCAACAATAACTACATCCAAAGTGGGGGCATTATCCATTTTAATAAATTCTAAAATCATATCAGTAAAATCAAACAAGGTATGTTTCTTTTTATATTGAGCTATCCCTCTATCGACATAACTTAATTTTTCAAACCCACCCTCTAAGTGTAAGTTGCTTCTCATAAATTGATTTTGTAATGAAACTCCTTGGATCTTTGCTTGATCAATTAAAGATAAATAAACATCTTTGGGGCTAGAAATCCCTAATTCATTAACAGCTTTATTTGGATTATCTATTTTAATTTGTAACCAGTCAGAGAGTTCTTTGTAATTTAAATCTCCCATCACATCCCCTGGCTTTAAATTTAAATGATGATAAGCTAAACTATGAAGGGTTCTAAAATATGTAAAATCTTTTTTATCCAATTTAAATTTTATTATCGCTCTCGTAATAGCTTCTCGTGCAGCTTTTTGTGTAAAAGAAAAGTATCCAATCTTTCCTACAGCTGTACCATTATTAATTTCTTCCTCTACTATATTTAATAGTCGTGTTGTTTTACCTGTACCAGGTGGACCAAACACAGTCACAATTTTCTCTGCATGTCTATCGTTTAGAACCATCTTCATCCTGAATTAACATTAAATTTAACTTGATCATTTTTAAATCATCAACTAACATTCGCCTCGTTAATTTTGTTTTCCTATTCTCTGCTTTAGCTACAAGCCTAACAGCTATTGCTAAAGTTTCTTTAATTAGTTTTTCCATTCATCACCTCTAAAATTGTTTTCCCTATATAGTAAGGTATCTGCGGTACCAAACTATTACCTAATGATTTAAGTCTGTCCACCCGCTTGGGTATCCCATGAGCCACTCTACCCACGTCGGGTTCAACTGCCCAGTTGTTTTCTCTCTGCCACCCTCGTCGTCTATCACTATCGTTGTTAAACTCTTCTGTGTTCCCTTCTTCCCGGTATCTCTCCTCTGATATCCCAGTCTCCCTTCGTGAGCTGCCGGGGTAGGCCACATTTTCCTGTGTTGATACTCTATCAGGGCGTCTAGTCTCACTCCGTATTTCGTTCCCGTCTTGTCGCTTTGACGATAATACTTCCCGTCCTTCTCCTTGATTGTTCCACTCCCCCCTTTGTAGTCCCTCTGACTCGGTGTTGGCCACATCAAACCCGGATGTGCTACTTGATCGTTCAAACTGATTGGCATTTTCTTGTCGAGTTTCATTTTCATTCTCTTCTCGGAGCTCGGCCCTCGGCCACTGTGAGCGTCTGGAGTGCGCCAATATCCAGATTCTTTCTCTTTGGTGGTTGGCACCGATGCTCGAAGCTGAAATACTAAACGGCCTAACGGCGTAGTCTTCACTCTCCAAGTCCTCGATAACGGTGTCGAGACCGAGTTTAATGTGTCCACTAACATTTTCTCCAATAACCCAAGTTGGTCTGAGTTCTTTGACAAGTCTAAAATACTCTGGCCAGAGGTGTCTCGGATCTTCTTCACCTTTTTGGCGACCTGCGATGGAGAAAGGTTGGCAAGGGTATCCTCCTGTGATGATGTCGATGGAATCAATTCCATCTGCTTTAAGTCTTTCATAATTCAACTCCTTTATATCTTCATATTGTTTAACATGAGGCCAATGTTTTTGCAGCACTTGTCTTGGATATTCTTCGATGTCACAAAAAGCCATTGTCTCAAAACCACCAGTGGCTTCAAGTCCTAGACTGAAGCCACCAATACCACTAAATAAATCTAAGTGTTTAAGTTTCATTTTTTATCTTCCAATCCCATTGCCTCTGGATGACTCCAATAATCTTTACGAAGTATTTTAAAAAGTTTGTAGCAGCCATCACAATAAAATTGATCTTTCGGATCTTCTATTACTGCATCGTTGTCACAGTTTTTACATTTTACATATTCATCTGACATTAAAATGGTACCTCCTCATTATTATCTTTTGGTAAATTAAATTCATCTTTTTGTTTTTCTATTTTTGGAACCCACCATACTCGTGTATTCCTACCTCTAATCCTACGAACAACACAATCTCCATTCAATTGTCTAAGTCGTGCACCTATTCTTGTAGGATCAAACCCTTTAAATCTTTTCTTCTCTAAATATTCTTCTAACTTTGCCATTAAGAAATATGTTTTATCTTCTTCAGTAAATGCTTTACCTAATCGCAGCTCATCTAAATGAGTTCCTTCTCCTTGATCTAAAATGAAAGCTTCTAGGTGTCCATCAAATCGTCCCTCTATTCTTACATCATCCGGCATTTCAATTACTTCTACATTCTCAATTAATTCTTTTATTTTATTCATCCATTCTTGACGGCTCACGGTATTTAACACCACATTAATTTGATCAATGCATGCAAGAATAAATTCAGATTGATTATAAAGCTGCCGAGTAGATAAGCTGACCCCTTGGCCATCGACACTTATAAACCAAACAGAATTATCTGATTGATACTTTTGTAAGTTAGAAAATTTATGTTCATAAGCAAAGCCAATACCATATTCTCTCTTGCGACATTCAATTGAATCACAAAAAGCACACATTGGTTGGTCTTTACATTTGTATTGGTACTCTTGTTTTGTATGTTGATTAATTATTTTTTGTACTTGTTTATATTCTAATGGAGGAGTGATGTGTTGATGATTAAAAGAAGAAACTTTATCTTCCCATCCTTCTTTCCATTTCTTTTTTGCATACACTGCATATTGATAAAGAGTATTATCTCTTCCTCCCTCTCCAATTCCTTGATCCATTAATGTTTGAATACATGGAGGACCATCACTTAATTCATTCTTATCATCTATATTAATTTTAGGTTTTACTTTATTTAAATCCTGAACTTTGTATTTATCATAGAGCTGATAAAATTCTTGCAATGAAGCAGAAGTACCATCATCCAAAAAAGCATAACGATTAGACTCATCGCCATTAAAATAGGGAAGATTAAGAAAATTACCAGTATCACCCCTTTCAGCATTAAGTTTAATTTGTTTAGGAAATACTTCACAATTACCATATCCTAGTACTGCAGCTAATTGAGTTAACTTATTACGAAGATCCTCTGCTGCAATTGGATCTTGTGTAAATAAAAATAAATGCGCACCACCACTTTTAGATCGACATACTATAAAAGGTAGTTCTAATTTTCTAATTTTTTCTATAATTTTTTTATGTTCTAAAGGATAAGTATCAATATCAATACAACCCCAAGAACAAGTGCTATCATCTCTAATGGGGATGATACCAAGACTAGGTTCCACACCCTCAAGATGATTCTTCCATAATGTATCTGTAACAATATCTTTTTTAATGTATGCATTTCCTCCCTGCTTTCCATTTTTTAAATCTCCAGAGAGGTATTGACCATAGGCTCTATCTAACCCAGAGAATATTTGTTTAAATTTTTCTATATCCATATGACAGCATTTTAATGCGAGCCTTTAAGTGTATAAGCTTAAATGCTAAGACATCCGTTGGACACCTATACACTCTAAAGAAGTGGCTCGGGACTCCAGCCTTTTGGAACCGTCCAACGAAACCTAAAATGGAGTCTTTTCGTCTGTCTTTTCTTCTTGATCCGGAACTAACTTATCCTTAGCTAGTGCCATTTCTTCAGAAAACGAACGAGCCTCTCTTACCTGTGATTCATCTGAAAGCATTGAATCAACTTCAATCTTCCATTTGTACCAGGTTTTATCTCCATTCTTTGTCTTTTCTGATTTCAACAAATAAGAATGAGACCACATCGGTGGTGTAAAATGTACACCTTCTGAATTTTTGATCTTCAAATTCTTCATCTTGCTATTCCAATTTCTACTTGGAGTTAGCTGCGATGACTTCATTGAGATAACAGCTTGACTAGTCTCTCCCTTCCCACCAATTATTAATACAAAATAATTCGCTGTCTCTTCAATGTAATTACCTGAATTATCATTGGTGTAATATTTACTATCTTCCCCACGAACAGTATTGTTCATGACATTTTTGGATTGGTGCACGGCCACAGGACCTTTAGCACCACTACCCACAGGCGCCCATTCAACGTATGTTTTATGGTAGACACAAGGAACAACTTTAACTCCTTGATCTGAAGGCCACCAATCGCCAGTAACAGAGTTAAATATATGACCACTTCTCAATGATTCATCGTTCTCTATTTCTGGGGACATAGCTTGTAGTAGTTTTAATCGAGGAAGCTGCAGATCATCTGCATTCATATCCTCAAAACCAGTTTGTACATTTTCAAACTGACTCATAATTGCAACGGCCGAACTGCCATTGTTTTTTTTCACAACTGTTTTATTCATAATTTATACCTCATTGTTTAAAGTTACGATTGCTTGATACTGACTTTATTAAGCCTAAAGGCACCAAACAATTTATCATCAAAGTCTATTCCATCTCTGGATTTTGCATTCAAGTACGACCGAAGTGTACTTGGATGTATTGATGAATTCTCACTCGGAACAAGTCCCGAATCTTCTGCTAGTTGTCTGAATTCCTGAGCAACTTTATCTTCGCCCTTTTTGAAATCCACACTTACTATGTTCTTTATTATATCACCATCTCCTTGTTCACGCACCCAATTAAATGCAGCTATTTTATTTTCTTCTTTAATACTGCAATAGAGTTGCTCTTTCGTAGTGACCTTAGATCCATCTGTTAATTTTAATTCAGACACACCCTTTGATTGTAAGAGATCAGTAATACTATCGGCCAGGACCTGTTCTTCTTCTTTTAATTTTTTGACCATTGTCTCAGCCGTCATGATCTTATCTTGAATAGCTTTTATTCTTTCCAACTCTGCGCCTAGCTGACCTAGTGCTTCATCATCAATTTCATTAAAAGCTTTGGTAGATTCTTCTTCAAATAAATTTGTAATTTTATTCATATCTATTCTCCCACATTATCTTTTATTATTTACTTGCATTAAATCTTATAGTCAAGTATAAAAAAAATTATTTATGAGTGAATATAAATTTAAGACAAAACCTTACGATCATCAGCTAAAAGCCTTAGAGAAGTCTTGGGATAAAGAATACTATGGTCTCTTTATGGAGATGGGTACTGGTAAATCTAAGGTTTTAATAGATGAAATTGCTAGTCTTTATATGCGAGGTAAGATTACGGCTGCATTGATTGTTGCACCTAAAGGTGTGTATAGGAACTGGGAAAAAGGAGAAATCCCCACTCATATGCCTGATGAAATACCACTTCATGTAGCCGCATGGAAAGCTCCAAGTGAAATGACGATCCAGGATAAAAAAGATTTAAAAGAAATATTAATACCTAATGGTAGACTTCGTATACTTTTAATGAATGTTGAAGCCTTTAGTGGAACTAAAGGGAGTAAGTTTGCTGCACAGTTTTTACACAAAAGTAACACACTCATGTCTATAGATGAAAGCACTACGATTAAAACACCAAGTGCTGCTAGAACAAAAAATGTTTTAAAAATTGGTAAGTTAGCTAAGTATCGTAGGATTATGACAGGTTCTCCTGTTACGAAGAATCCTTTAGATGTGTACTCCCAATTAGAATTTTTAAGTGATCAGATATTGCGCCAGAATTACTGGGCGTTCAGATCTAGGTATGCGATTATGCGTAATGTGAACTTCGGTCCACGCTCCACGCAACTGGTTGTTGGATTTCAACGGATACCAGAGCTTAATACTATCGTAGAGCAGCATTCATACCGAGTACTGAAAGAAGATTGTTTGGATCTTCCGGATAAAGTTTATGAAAAAAGATTTGTTAGTCTTACCCCAGAACAAGTGAAAGCTTATGAAGAGATGAGACGATTTAATATGACGGAACTAGAAGGAGAAACCATGACAAGTTTATCAAGCCTCACGGCTCTTATTAGGTTACATCAGATAAGCTGCGGTCATATTGCTCTTGATAGTGGTGAAACAAAAGCCTTAAAAAGCAATAGGATGAATGAACTTCTTAATGTTCTTGATGAAGTTGAGGGGAAGGTTATCATCTGGGCTAGTTATAGATTTGATCTTAAACATATAGAAGAAACATTAAAAAATAAATTTGGAGAAGAGAGTACAGCTTCTTATTTTGGGGATACAAAAGATAAAGACCGACAAAATATTGTTGAACGATTCCAGGATAAGAACTCTAAGCTGAAATACTTTGTAGGTAATCCATCAACTGGTGGATATGGCCTAACATTAACAGCAGCTCATACTGTAATTTATTATTCGAATACCTATGACTTAGAAAAGCGAATGCAATCTGAGGATAGGGCGCACAGAATTGGTCAGGTTAATAAAGTAACTTACATTGATTTGATTAGTGAAGGAACTGTAGATGAAAAAATTGTTCAGAGCTTACGCAGCAAGATTGATATCGCAAGTGCTGTGATGGGTGAGGACGTTAAACAATGGTTAATTGAACCAGTAAACAAAAGGAGAAAATGATGGATACATCTAAATACAAATCAGTTGCTACTAAAATGGAGACATATCGAAAAGCTAAACTGATGGCTGAAAATACACACCGAAGTATTGGTGCGTATATTTCTATGGTTGTTGATGAGGCCTGGAAAAAACAAAAGCCTACATTGAAGAGTAAACTAAACAATGCCGCGTAAACTATCGCTTGAAGTAAGATTAAAAAGGGAGCTGGAGAAGGTGGGGAGGTCAGCGCTACGTGACCCACGCTCCAGGGAACAGATGATTACTCGCATTAGGTGGGAACGTTTGAGAAGTATTGTTTGGAGAAGATATGAACAAAAAGATATGCCCAAATTGTAAAGGTAATGGATACTTACGACTAGCTTTTGAGGCCGAAGAAGTGATTGAACAATGTAAAGTGTGTCGTTCCCAAGGAGAATTGGATGAAGATAAACATTATCATCAGAGCTGGGATGATACAGATTATAAAGGAAATACCTGCAGAACCTTGTATTATGGACCACTTTTAGATCCTGAAAGCTTTCCTGGATACAAAATAGAAGAAGAATAACTAGATTTTTTATAAAAATTATCCTATAATGCGGCCGTAACTGAGGCTGCTTATGAGTATTAGATTGCCTGATAGTCCGATTCGAAAGATACATCGTTGTCCGGACTGCAATAATTTTTCTGTTAAATTTTGGAACTCTAACTTCGATCGTACCTACACACATCAGGAATGGTTGACTATCTGTGAAGAGGGGAAGGAAGTTTTACGTAAGATTCTTCAACCTATTCGTGAAGATCCAAAGTTTTTTTTAGATTAGTTTTTCCCAACGATTCTTAATAACACCGTCCGCTAGTTGAGATTCACGCACGGCCTTGTAGCCTTGGTGTTCCGGTCTTCTTGTATTCCATAGATTCTTTGCTAATCTTTTCTTTGTCTTTGCAGCTACAGTCCAATTGACAGCTTTTAAACTTGAACCTGGTTCTGATTCCAAGGTGTAAGTTATAATTTTTTCACCACCCATCGCTGTCCAGATTTTTTGGCACCTCGCATAGAGATATGAACAAGCATTTCTTGGAGCTGGGTCCTTGATACATACCCGCAAAACTTCTAGTGTCGTTCCATTATCCAAGGCTCTCGCTACTGGCCTCCCGCATATCGCTACACCAATGAGTTCACCACACAAAGTTGCGCCAATACTGAACTTATGCCCGGCTGTTTTCTTATTGTGTCTATGATGTGATGTAACAAAATCGTTCGCAGCTTTAAGTGATAAGGGAATTGTTTTAAATTTATTTTTTTGATCCAAAGTGTCTCTCCCCGGCTACGAAGATCATAAGGGCAATACAAATCAAAACAATAAGTATCACCCCTAGTAGAATATTCGTTATCAAGCTGCCTCCTCTTTCCATTCTCTCCTCCAATAAAAAGTCTTTGTTTCTGTGCCATCCAAATTTTTACAGATAAAATATTCCTTTTTAAATTTAAGCTTTGGATAGACAGCTCTTAACATTGATCTAATGGAGGGTGATATATTTTTATAATGTTTATCGTCCTCCACTATGTCGTATAGATTTTTGTAACTTCGATTATCTGTGTCCTCGGTATAGTAATCACCGACTATCGCTACAGGATCCCCGGTCCAGTGACCAATTAATTTATGACCAGATACATCACCACCTCCTCGTCTGTCATCACCTTGAGCGATCATCAAACAATAAAGGACATCGGCCATCGAACCTTCAAATCCTATCTGCTCGTAATGTTTTAAATTGATTCCTATATCATGGCCCACGACAAATTCTTTTTTAGTTATATTAATTAACTTATGATACTGACCCATCTCGCACCTCCTCTGGTTCTCTCATTCCATCATCATAATTAGGATCATTAACTCTATCCCAAATATCCTGGTGTACTGCACCATGCTTTAAACAAAATATTAATTTAGACATTTCTGCAGCGTCCTCCTCCATATTCATTAACCATTGTTTTACTTTACCCATATTCATCTCCATTGTTGAGGGTTATTTATATATTAATTATCCCATATAGTATGGGAAGTCAAACAAAAAAAGACCCCCACATCCTTTTTTGATAGAATATGGGGGAAGGGAGTGAATAGATTGTAGTAATACACATAAATAAACATAGTGTATAGTGTTTTTTGACCCTATTCTCTTTACAAAAACTCACTTACCCCCTTGTAGCAGTGTAGCAGTGTAGCAGTAGAGAAAATCACTATACATATCAATGATTTAAATCTCAATTTGCTGCTACATGAGTGCTACGCCATAGAAAATAGGCGTAGCAGTAAAAAATAAAAATCTTTATTTTCTGCCAATTTAAATTATAATGATAGTATGGATATTGATATCATCAGAGATAGATTAACCCCTAAACAGATTAAATTTTGCGTATTGTTCGTTGAACAAGGCGATGAATTAACAGCTAAGGAATGTGCAATCCAGGCAGGATACGCAGAATCAGTGGCTGTGAAGACTGCATCTGAGCTTAGAAAAAAACCTCATGTGGCTGAGTATATTAGAGAACTTAGAAACCGAGAAGAAAAGAAATACGAAGTTAATCTTCATAGGCATTTAAAAAGATTGGACCAGTTAAGCAAAGGCGCTGAAGACAAAGGCAATTGGAATGCTGCTGTTCAAGCTGAGAAGTCTAGGGGTCAAGTGGCCGGTCTTTATATTGACCGAAAAGAAATTATGCATGGATCTATTGATCAACTTAGTCGTGAAGAAGTGGATAAATTATTAACAGATATGGATAAGAAATTATCTATCGAAGGGAGCTTTCAAGTAGTAGATGACAACAAAACCGGAGACAAAATTCTGGAAAAGGATAAAGAATAAGTTTACAAAAATTACCCTCACCAGAGTTGAGGCCATTACTCCTACAGGATTGCCTGATTTAAATGCTTTTTTTCTTGATAAAGAAAAAAGATGTCATGAGTTTTGGATTGAGTTAAAGGTAAGTCCAGGTAATGCGGTGAAGCTATCGCCGGGTCAAATATCGTGGCATATGCACAGATTTAAATTGGGTGCTAAATCACTTATCATGGTACAGACCCCCTCTCAAAGAGGGATTGCTCTGTACTCTGGGGGAAGGTCCTTGAACCTTGCGTCCCAAGGCTTGACCCTTGAACCTTGTGCCTTGATCCCTGAGCCTTGTGACTGGAAGCAGCTTGAGTCTTGCCTCATGAAGCTTGCGTCTTAAACCTTGATCCTTGTGTCTTCTATTATAACACCGGATACATAAATTTTTTCCTGACTTGGTGACAAGCATCAGCTCCAGGGAGTATTCCCTGAAGCAATGATCACATTCATTAGTGAGCTGCATAGCTCACATTTTCTATATTGATATTCCAACAACCCCGGCAAGATCCGCAACTGTTGCCTTGTTTATTAGCCGGGCAACTATACCCAATTGCTTTTGAATCCTTGTGAACTGTTGACGTTAACCCCACGTTAGAGTGGGGCTTCCCGTCAATCATCGTAGCTGATACCCTCACCGCTAGGTTTCCTGGGAGTGAACCGCCTTCTTTATAAAAGGTTTTCAGGATCCCCGCTTCTCGTGTTGGCAGCCAATGCTTAATGCCTGGCGTTGCCATTGCAACAGCTACAATCTTTTTAAAATGGTTCAGGCTTTGTATATCTCCTGAATCATGCCATCTAAAATAAGGAACTTTTTTTCCATAATGTTTTATTAATAGAACCATATCATTAACCCAGGTGTCATTGGTGATAGATTCCAATCTGTTGGCGTGAGCTGCTTTCACGCCTTTAAAAGTATAACGCCCCTTTAATGCATAACACATTGAGCAAGTACTATTCTTTATCAGTCTAAGCTTCGACCCGGTATCACATTCAAATGCGCTTAGGCCATAACCATATCCAGGCATTTTACTTGGCTTACTTAAACCGCCAACATTTGCCCAGGCTTCTTTTATATTCATAATTCACTCCTATGTTAGGGGCTAGAATTCGGCTTGTTCAGTCGGACATCTAACCCCATATTAAGGGGGCGTGAGCTGTGCTGACTGGCCCCCTTCATTGAGCTAAAGCTACGTTAAATCATCTAGAATTACGAGTCATTAACTCAAGTAATTATATAAGATATTATGGGAGCATAGTCAACTAAATAATTAAAAAAAATTTCTTGATCCTTGGGCCTTGTTCCCTGGTGAGCTGCCAGCTGATCAGCTCTTGATCCTTGTGCCTGGAAGCGTGAGACCTGGAGCTGCATAAAAGCAGCTTGGGCCCTGAACCCTGTGCCTTTTATTATTTTTAAAATTTTAATTGATAACGAGCTGCAGCTTAGAGCTGCAGCTTCGGGAGTGCCCCTCTATATAGAGGGGATTACTGAAAGTTTAGGATCGGTAGTAAAGATAACTCCACTTCCGTTTCCTTCATCATCTCTTGAAGCAGTGATCCAATGTCCATTATCAAATACTATTTTGATATTAGTTCTTGCATCCATGTCTCCAAAGATCTCTTCATTTTCTTTTTCTGAGTGGTAGTAAACATCTACTATTTTTCTACCAACTAAAAAATCTTTTGCTTCTTTGCCCCACGCAAGTTTTAATTCTTGCGTGGACATTTGATCTAAAGGTTTACTCATCTTTATCCTCCAATAAAGTTTCTTCTTCATTGCCGTCTTCATGAGTACAATTCCAATCAATACTAATATCTTTTAGAATTGTTTCTTTCATGTGCTCAAGTGCTCGGACAATTTCTCTTGGTGCGTCCCATGCTGTTTCAAAAGTATAGTTCAAAACATTTTCGTTTAACTCTACCTCTGTGTTACATGCGTTCCACTTTGTGCCCCAATTATTAATACTCCAATCATACCAATTATCAGCACCATACTTTGCTTTTAATTTTTTTGATTGTTCTTTTTGCCACTCTGGTTTTGCATTCTCTGATCCACTTACTGTATCAGACAATTCATTTGGCATTGGAATCACATTATTAAAATCAAATTCGTTATCATCTGATTTCAACATAGTCTGTAGTTGTTTAACATTGTCTTCAGTTTTACCAATAAACTGTACATTGTTATAAGTCCAATTAGGCATAATCACTCCTTATGTTTAATTATGTGTTGACACTATATGGGATAAGTCTTATAGTCAACTATTAATTTAACAAGGGAGAAAATTATGGAAGCAACTGAAAATATAGGTGGCACTAGCTTACAAGGTTATATCAAAGCTAGTTATGAACAATTGCTAAATGCATTTGGCGCACCTAACTCAACATTATGTGACAATTATAAAACAGATGTTGAATGGGCTTTTAAATTTGCTGATGGTACAGTTGCCACTCTTTACAATTGGAAGAATGGTAAAAACTATTGTGGTGATGAAGGTCTAGAACTCAATGACATTTACGAATGGAATGTTGGTGGCTTTAATGACAAGGCTGTTAGTAAACTATTAGAAAAATTAAGATCGTAAAATAAGAAGGGGGCATTGCGCCCCCTTTTTTTATCGCTTGAGGCTTGAGACCTTGAGCATTAATTCATTAATCTTATCTTGCCAAATCCTTCTTAACCAGGCATCAGCTAAGTCAGTTTTAACTAGCTGAAGTTCTAAAAGCTGGATCATTCTGTATAAATTACTTTCCATATTCATCTCCTTTAAAAATAATTCTCTTTACCTACTCTCTTGAAAAAATCAAGTCTACTTACATTTAAAAGATCATTCCAAAAAAAGCTGGAGTCCAGCTCTTCACAATCCCTGTATCTTCTCATATAGAAAAACTTTAATTTGATTTTTCTTTTATGATGGTCCTTCTCCAGCTCGGAGTAGGTTTCAAAATCGTCTGGATGAAAACCACCACCCCAACGATTAAAACAATGTTTGTTAAATTTCTTAACGTCTTCTAAACTTTCAATTGGTTTTGTTACATTAAAACGCATAAGCTGCTCCCTTGTAAATTCCAGCGGGGTTAATTCCCCGCTGGGTAATCGTAGATCCTAATCTAATAGTATCATGTATGCTTTGGGATTAAATTTCATAAACCAATCTAAACCCCTTCGCATCTCTTCGTAATTGTTAGCCAGCTCACAACCCATAATCGTATCATAAATTGAAAGTTCTAAGGCATTGAGCTGGATGCTATCACCACCAAAACGATTGTTGACGACAGCGCCTTCAGTATAAATTTGAATAGGCGCCTTAAAAGGCGCCTTATCTTTTACTAGTTTAATACGCATCTGCATACCTCAACTTTTCTTCTTCAAGTTCCATTGCTAACCATTCATCAGCAGAACGTTGTGCTTGGTCAATGTTTTTGATATCGTATTCAGTAAAGCAATTAACATTTTTACCATTAACAAAGACATTAAAAGTAGCTGAACCATTCCAACTAATTTCTATATTATCTTCGTATTTGAAAACTACATCAGATATTATTTTACCCATTCAATACCTCCAATTTTTAAACTAGTAATAGTATTAAGATTTATTGACCTCCAAGCTTTTCTCGGATTGTCTTTATTCTTCTTTAAAATGTTTACATCTATTACTTCTAATAAATGCTCACGATTTCCAAGAAGTTCCCCACCACTAAAAAACTTTTCATTAGTAGGCAATTTACAAAGCATAGTTCTATTAGTGTTATCTGCTTTCACGAATGAAACAGAAAACATTTTCGCTCCTATACTTTGTTTAACTATTTTTTTAATAAACATATTCACTCCCTATGATTAGTTTATATATCCTATATAGTTATATATTATCTTATATCAATAGTTAATTTAATTTTTTTCTGCATATTTGCAGTTTTTTTTCCTACTTACTCACAGCAATAAAAGGAGTGTCATTCCTGGAACTTGAGCCATCAAAAAAATCAAAAAGGGGGAACCCCTAAATAAGACCGTAGGTCAATATAGTTCTCTTTATATATAAACTTTTACTCATATAAACTATATGTTATAAAGATCTGATGTCTGACCTTAATACCTTTAAGAGGTTAACTAATTTTGATAATTTAAGTCCGAGTGAATTAGACATATTACAAAAAAAGTTAATGCTGCGTAAGAAAACATTTGATTTAAAAACATTGGCTAAAGAAAATTATTTAAAATTTGTTAAACAAGTTTGGCCAGAGTTTGTAGAGGGTCCCCATCATATAAAAATTGCAGAAAAGTTTCAAGCATTGGCCGAGGGGAAGATAAAACGATTAATTGTTAATATGCCACCCAGACATACCAAATCAGAATTTGCATCTTTTTTATTTCCTGCGTGGATGATGGGCCGTGATCCAAAGCTCAAGATTATTCAAACCACCCACACAGCAGAACTCTCTTATCGTTTCGGTCGTAAGGTTCGAAACCTCATGGAAGAAAATACTTTTCAAGATATTTTTGATGATATTAAATTATCTCAAGATTCAAAAGCTGCAGGAAGGTGGGAGACAAATAAGGGGGGAGAGTATTTCGCAGCAGGAGTTGGTGGAGCCATCACAGGTAGGGGTGCAGATTTATTAATTATTGATGATCCCCATTCCGAGCAAGATGCTTTATCAGAAACGGCGATGGAGTCAGCTTACGAGTGGTATACCTCTGGTCCAAGACAAAGACTTCAACCAGGAGGTAAGATTGTTATTGTTATGACAAGGTGGTCAACAAAAGATTTGACAGGGGAATTAATGAAAGCACAGAAAGAACCTAAAGCAGATCAGTGGGACGTGATTGAGTTTCCAGCAATCATGCCATCAGGAGATCCTGTTTGGCCGCAATATTGGAAAAAAGAAGAATTAGAATCGGTTCAAGCCTCACTGTCTGTTCCGAAGTGGAATGCTCAGTGGCAACAGAATCCTACTTCAGAAGAAGGTTCCATTATCAAACGAGAGTACTGGAAT
>VTLG01004038.1_pt1 | contig 44859 bp, 56 predicted proteins | sample 4694571 | NCBI WGS metagenome assembly VTLG01 (sample SAMN12604809, study PRJNA352737) | marine metagenome | biome: ENVO:00000447; feature: ENVO:00000209|ENVO:00000569|ENVO:01000036; material: ENVO:00002151; isolation source: viral sequences binned using virsorter ...
TCGATATTCATACCGTAAAGTACGGTAAATTAGGTATATAAGCACTTTCCGTATTTACTGCAAGAGGGTATATGACAGGCAATCTTAAAGAGTTAGTCGCCAATAGTGGTAAGGGTAATTCAAGCCCTACAAGTAAAACACTAGAGGGATTAATGAAGGAAAACCATGTCTATCTAGGCATAGGCGAGAGTGATAACTCTAAAGCCTATATCGAATTACAGGCAGATGGATTTAGTGCAATCCGAAAATATGCTCCAAGTGGTAGCATAAAGGATCAACTCGAATTCTTGTCTAAATTCGTTGGTAAGTCTTACACTATACGTGATAGACTAGCCAATATGATAGACCAATTACAATAAGTGAAATAAGTTAGGCTAGCCTAAAGTATTTCCACGCCCTTTTATTTTCTTGTGTTCCTCGTCCTAGTGCTTCTCTAGAAAAAATGATTTATAAAAGTTACCTACTTATATATAAGGCGGTGTTCATATGTTTCAGTATATAACCCCTACTTATCTGCAAGTTCAGGTGGAGGGCTGTTTTCCAAACCCATGCTTACCATTGTACCCTGTACTCTAAAAAGGCACCTTATAAGCTGTCTCTTAGTGTGATCACCAAAAGGTTCGGTGCATGCTACACATACAATCTTCTCAAGTTGTTTATTGCCTAACATCCTCAACTCTCTCCCTACAAGTACGGCAATATGCTATACCTTCCTTATAAAAGAAGTTTGGGTGGTTGCATGGAGTATGAACATTCACTCATGCTCACCCTTACCACAAAGGATACAGTAGAATTTAAATTCACGAAATTGCCAAGCGTGGCAAGGTGGGTGGGTTCTAAGAACCACATCATCATGATTACTCATCCCCTATTCATTGCCTCATATTCGTTAATAAGTTTATATATAATCTTCATTCTATATTCATGTTGTTGTTTAGACACATCTTGTGGAAAATGCTTTATCTCATCAACTAGTTTCTGCCAATCCTTATAGTGCTGTTTCCACGTCTTATCATCATCATACATCATCATCGACAACCTCCGATTCAAATGAGAATGGTGGACACTGCTCATAGTATTCACGTTCAGGTGTGAGAGCTGGGTGGCAATCCTCTGTCACATAATCTGGGTACGTGTTTACTTTCGTTGACGCAGTTGGTAAGAATAGCCTATCCTGTGAACTATTAGATTTACCAAAGTCGAATGTCAGAAACATCGTGGTAAATAAAATTGCTACAGGTATGACTAGAAAGTATTTCCACATACCATATATAGGTGAAACCATTATATAACCTCATCGTTATTAACTTTTCTTTTATGACACATGCATTTGCAATCAACGAACCATTCGTCCTCATGCTTGCTTTCACATGCCAAACATCCTTTAAGTGTCAATTTTTTGTAAACCCCTTTTTCCTCAACCAATTCAAATACCATTCATATGGTTTGTCAAGTTTATTTGTCTCATAGCGTGTTGCATACTTGTTCATTTTTCTAACAACTCTCTGAGTATTTTTGCGTTGTAAAACAATGTTACAGTATTAATCCCTGCTGCGTCAGCTATTTCTTTTGCAGTTATTATTCTACCACTATCTCTTGCAAACTTTTTACCTTTCATTATTCTCCCTCTTAGAGAATGCATACTTTAGTCTTTTTGCCCCACACTTGTCGCACATGGGAGTTCCATTAACCGTGCACATATCGGCTTTGTTCGAGACTTCCTTCCAGCACTCTTCACATTGATACTTCATATATGAACTACGGCACCATGATATATAAAACTATCGTTATACCAAAAAAACGCCTTCGGCGTTTAATACACCGAAGTACGAACGCTAAGATGGGCACCGACAGTACGGAACGCCCATGACGGTAATTATTAAAATGTGAACTAGTATTTATTCCTTACTTTTATCCTCAACGTCACCATGAAGTTTAATTTCATCCATCTTATCTTCTGCCAAGAATGTTAGTTTCCAAAAGGTGCGTAAAGTACCTTCGCCCAATGCAGGGTCTTTTCCATACGCTAATGTGAGCCAATTTAGAATCTCACTATAGTCTTTTGGGTCAAGTTCTACCATGAAGTATTTAAAGTAACGCCTTTAATAAGGATTGCCACCTAGCTACTTCGCTACGGTAGTCCTCTCAACGTCCTGTAATTGAGTATGCAATAGCTCACACCACTAGGTAACAATCTTTATATGAATACACTCATTATTAAAATTATGGGATTAAACGATGGTTTACCAACAAGAGAAAATATTGTTGTAGATCCAAATGAACATACACATGCAAATGGAGTTACTCATTCTCATGCAGGTGGTCAAACACCACATACACATGATGATAGGTGTAATTGTACCGAAGAGAGAAATAGACATTGTTCTCAACATGGTGGATAATTCGACAAAAATTTAACATCATTTGACAAAGTTTATAAAGTACCACTATTGAGATAATATATGGGATTAGTAGATTCTCTTAAGAGTGCATTTAGATTAACCAATAAAGGTTATACTGAAACTACTACTAGACCTTCAATAGCACAACCATATATGAGTACCGATACAGGTGCCAAATTACCAATTTTCCCATTTCCACTCATAATGATTTATGAGTTAGCAGATAACATTGACGCACTTAGAATACCTATTGAAACTCTAAATAGAGAGATGTTTAAGAATGGTTTCGAGGTTACAGAGAAATACAAGTACAAATGTAACAACTGTAGTAAGGAATTCCAATACAAACCATTGGCAAGTGATTTACCAGATGATCAACCATTTGAAACTAATAACGACCCAGATGTAGCACACCCACGTAAAAAATCAATGGATGAACTTGATAAAATACAATGTGATACTTGTGGAAGTAGTGATTTAAAAAGACCTAGACCTGAAAACAGAAAAATACTTGAAGATATGTTAAGTGAAGCAGTTAATGGAAACCAACAAACATTGGAAGATGTTTCAAGACAGTTAGAACGTGACTTAGAAATTAGTGATAATGCATATTTATTGGCACTTAAGAATTATTACATTGATGATACTACAGGTAAAATTGACCATAAAAGAACAGCAATTAAAGAGTATTTGCGTATAGATCCACCACAGGTAGCTATGATAGCTGACAGTGATGGTAGATTAGGTTATGATGATAAGAGAAATAAAATCTTCGTATGCCCAAGATTTGAACACCGTGATAAAAGACTAACAGAGCCTGTTTGTGACCGTTGTGGTGCAGAAGCATTAAAGGCTATTATGGAGGTTAACTCAGTATATTCCATAGGTATTCCACAACCAAAACGTGTAGTTTATGGTGAAGGAGAAGTTATTTGGAAAGCTGGAAAATATAGACCACACTTAATTTATGGATTTTCACCTATCTATTCAATATGGTCAAAGGCAATGTCCTTATCCCATATGGATGAGTATATTAGAAAATACTTTGATAAGATGAGACCACCAAGAGGATTACTTGTAGTTGCTTCTCGTAACTATGAAACCTTTAGAAAGTCATGGGATGTTCTAACACAGAAAGCTACAGAAGATCCATACATGATTCATCCACTTATGGTAGAAAGTGAGAAGGGTGGTAACAACATGGCACAATGGATGGACTTTACAGGTTCATTGAAAGAGTTAGAGTTTATCGAGATTAGAAGAGAACTTAGAATGATCATTGGTGCAGTTTATGGTGTATTACCATTCTATTATGGTGAAACCCCAGCTGGTTGGTCACAAGAAGGACTTCAAGTAACTATTACAAACAGGGCAGTTAAATGGGGTCAAGATATATTATACAAATCATTCTTTAGTAAAATAGCATCAAACTTAGGTGTTGACGATTGGAAATTACAATTAAAAGCAGGAGAAGAAACCGACAAGTTGAGAGACTTACAAACCGATGGTGTTGAAATACAAAACATGGCAATGCTACAACAAATGGGCTTTGAGATTACAAGAACACATACAGGTGAGTTTAAGATAAGTAAAGATAGTGCAATTACAGCAGAAGAAATGGCACTCATGAGTAGCAATATGGGTGGTATTAATGGTAGAGGAAACATGATGGGACAACAAGAAGAAAACAAACAAAGCTTCGGTCAAGAACCAAAGAACTCAAGACCAAGTGATATTGGAGGTACAGGTCAAGGATCACCAGCTAGTGGTAAGGGAACTAGTATGAGTAAGAAATCATTTGTTGACGGAATAACTCCATCTAACTTTGAAGTTGTAAAAACAACATTACAAACAGCAATTGACTTTGGTTGGAAGAAAACAAAAACAGTAGATGAACTTAGAAAATCAACAGGTATGACAGTTAGACAGGCTAGAGATATAGTAAAGAATGAATTTGAAGGTGTAAGGAGGTGGGAAGATGGTAAAGAAGAGTAATAAAGGAGTAGATGAAGGTACACAATTTAGTCCTTGGGTAAAGAAAGAAGAAGCAGAAAAAATCCATAAAGAACAAGTTAAACGTGTTGTAAAGGCAAAGAAAATAAAACTAACAAGTGGAACAGTTAATGTTTACAAGGCAGAATTTAGTGAGATAGATCAACTACTTGATGAAATAAGAAAAGAGTGTAGAAAACATGGATTAAGTGATTATGCTTGTAAGAATATAAGAAACTTATTAGACGATACACTTAAAAAGGTTAAGTTGTCAGAGAATTAGTATGGCAACAGAATTAGACACAAATAAGAATGCAAATGATTTAACCAAGAAACTTTGGGAAAAACATCAAGCAGATGAATACACACATGTGGATAATTATAAAGAAGCTGTATGTATTAATTGTTTTAAAAGAGATGCAACTTCTGCAACTATAGCAGATATATGTGGGGATTGTGCTGGAAAGCGTGGTAGAGAACCACTTCTTGCAACAATAACACATAAGATGTATGGTCTTTGTTTTTTTTGTGGTAAACATAAGTTTCAAGTTGAACAGATAAATGCTAGATTCTGTCGTTCATGTCATAGAAGAATAGCGAATGTAACAAAAGAATATAATAAGAAAGGTGGTTTGTTTGGTGCAGATCCATTTTGGGTAAAAATGAGAAAGAAGCATGGAAAAGATTGGATGCATATTATGAGTAAAAATTTAGGTAATAAAAGATGAGTGATTGGGGTTCAGGTAATTATCCAATAGAGGCTTGTCCTAAATGTAAAAAGAAAGCTGGGTGGAATTGGACTTGGGGTAAGAACGATGGTCATTCAAAAGGTTATTCAACGTGTAAGGGGTGTAAAGCAAAGTTTTGATTTGTAATGAAGGTGGATGGTTTTGGTTTACTAATTGGTTTTTTAATACCTGTTTAGTCACTTAAACCTTTACGTTTATTTAATTTCCATTCATTGTATTCTTTTAAATCAGGAGGTGTTAGAAGTAATTCCAAGAGTTTTTGAATAGATTCCAATCTATCATTAATTGAATCTAATTTATCTTCAACTTCTCCTAATATTACATTAAACACCATCATCAGTCTCCAAAACTAAATTTATTCTATCCATCATCAAGTCATAATATCTTAAACTATAATCAATACCGCATTTACTTTTTTCTAACTCACCATAAAATCTACCTATCCTTAACGATAAAAGTGGTTTTCTTAAAAATCTTGGGAAGAATTCTATGCAATTTTTCTTTTTATTAAAACGAAGTGTGTTATATTTTACAAGTTTATCATCTTCTTTTGCCCATTTTCCTAAATCCCCATTCCTAAAATGAACAATAGTCTTTTCCATACGTGGTTGTTCTTTATGCATGTTTGTGTTTGTAAGAATATATAATTTATCTTTACTAACGTATAAATCTAACAAAGGTGATTCTCTCATTGGATCATCTTGAAAACCCTTATACATTTTCTCATATGTTTCTTTACAATCATAGATGTATATTGATGGTGCCATATCTTTAAAAAGTAATACTTATTAATATAACTTTTCAATATGAATTATGGTAAACAGGGTGGAATCAGAACATTTAGAATGTAAATGTAAGAAAAAGATGTATCCTTACACAGATGGTTTACATAGTATTTTCATATGCTTTGCATGTGGAAGATTTGAAGGTGTTAGTGGAGGAGACCAAATGTTTATGGAATTAATTACTCGTGATCCCCTAATTCTGTTAGAACTTATTGAACAGAAAGAACTACGTCCAATGTAATCTTTAAATATCAACAAACCAAAAGGTATTTATGTTCGAGATTATCGATAGTCTATTCTCTGAGATAGTAATAGGAATAGTTATGGGAAGTGGTGGAGCATTATTAGCTTATTTTAAAAAACTATCTTCTACACAAAAAAGCTTATGTACGGAAATACAACAACTCCGTAAAGCCCTTATTATTTTAGCAACAGCATTAGATAGACAATCTAATAGACTTCATGAAGAAGCTAATTCGGACTTAGAAGATTTAGTTGAAAAAATACTAGATAAAGAACAATAATCCTTATATAATCCCTCGGAATCAATCAATCTATGGTAGATCCAGTACTAATAACTGTAGGCGCAGCAGTAATCGGTGCAGGATTAAACACACTACGAGGATACCTACATAGACAAGATGAATCTTTCTCTGCAAGGAAATTCGCAGGTGCTTTAATCATATCAACCTTCGCAGCCATTGCTATTGGTCAAACAATTGCAACAGAAGGCGTTGGTGATATTGGCTTAGCCTTAATTGGTTTGTCCACTGGTTTCGCAGCTGATTTCGCAGTTACAAAAGCAAAGAAAGACTAAAATGGCTATGTTTTGGGTGAATAGCCCAACCATTTTACCTTTTTTACTAAAAACTTTATAAGTAATAATGTCTGAAAATAGTTATTGACAAACGAGGATTTATATTTCAATAAATTGGTCACTAAGGCTCTACACGCCATTCAGGGCGATGATAGATTCTTTGAAGGTTATCTCACAGTACAAGTAAAGGATAAACAGGGTGAAATCACAGTAGTTGATGAATTAATCAAAGTATTGCCTATTTGGATGGATAGAGGGGCACCTATTAGTGATACACATTCTAACCGTATAATTGGTAAAGGTATCAGTTATGCCCAAACAATATTCAAAAACAAAGATGGAGAGGAATTTCCAGCTATTAAAATTACAGGTAAAATTCATAAAAACTATGAATTAGATAATGAAATATGGTCTAAGATTAAATCAGGTGAGTATAAAGGATTATCTTTCGGTGGTGCAACCAAATCCAATAGAACACCAAAAGTAATGAAAGATGGTTCAGTAGCATATGAATTAAAGAATTTGGAGCATTATGAGGTAGCAGTATGTAAAGATCCAGCTGTCCCATTAGCATTAATTACTGATTTTAACCCAATTGCAAAGGCTATGACTGAAAATATTGAGGAAAGAGATGGCAAAATGGTGATAAAATGTGACAAATTTGGTTGTTTTATAGAAAAAGATAGTAATATCGGTGGAGAGCAAATACACGCACAAGGTCAACGTGGATTGGGTCATGATCATACATACAATCAAGATTCAGGTGTAGGAACAGGCGTTCAAACTACAGAAGTGAAAGATGATAATGAAGATAAGGCTGATGAGAAAGATAGTGAAGGTAAACAAGACGCAGAAAATGACGGTAATAATCATGGTGCATATAATCAAGATGTTGATGAGAATGCAAGTTCTGGTAGAAAAATTAAATCAGGTTATCAAACAGAAGATGGAAATAACCAATTAGGCGGTCAAGGAAAGGCTGATTCTGATACATATAAAAGTGACGAAATACTTATAAACTCGGAAAAACAAGAATCTGATAAGGACATGGCAGAAGAAGAATCCAAAAAAGAAGTTATAGAAGAGACAGAAGCCAAAGAAGAAAAAGAAGAATCAAACGGTAAGGAAGAAGTTGAAAAATCATTCCAAGAAACCGTTAAAGCAAACATGGAAACATTAACTGATGTTATCCAATCTTTAGCAGAAACTCAAAAAGCTGTCGGCACTACCCTAGAGGGTATTGATGGCAGACTTAAAGCCTTAGAAACTCCAACTGACCTCCCATTGAAACCAGCAGTTTCAGATGAAGAAGATGTAGGAGCAAAAGTCACAGTCCCAGATGAATACCAATCAAATTCAAGACAAACTAGCTTGAACTCTGATCAGGAAAACTCTGACGGTGAGAAATCACCAGAAAGTGACGAAGGTGAGTTGAAAATGCAAGAGAAAGCAGAACACACTTTTTCTACAGAAACTCCAAGACCAACAACTGTTGTAGAGAAATCATTCAGTGAGGACTTTAGTCCAATCTTGAAAGATGCAAGAGAAGGCGGTTATGAGGGTTTAGCAAGCGTCGCACGTAACATTCTGAAAGGAACTTACTATCAACCAACTCCAGACGAGGTAGGTCAATACTAAAATGGTACAAATCAAAACAATCGACGAGTTGGAAGCACAATACTACGGCTATAACCGTAACCTCCTTAGAAAAGCAGATGCTCCAGTAACAACAAGCACCGCAGGTACATTTAATGCTATCTTCGGCGCATATGCATGGGCTCAATTAAACCTTGAGGCAAACGCTTTTGGTATCTTACCAAAATATCCATGGGACAAATCTGGATGGAGGGTCATTACAGCCAAACCAGCACTAAACACCAACCAAGGTAACACAACCTTAGGAGGAACTAGTGAAGGTGGAAATATTGCTGAGACAGTAAAGCCAACATTACAAGAGATTGATGTTAGACCAAAGACAGCTCAATTGCCTTTCAGTGCAACTGAGGTTATGGAATGGTTAGCAACACACTCTAAAGATGACATTTGGGGAGGACTTGGTTCACTCCGTTTGTATATGGCAGTACAGCACAAAGAATTTCTAAATCGTATGCTTCTAGCAGATGTTGAAGCCGAAGCCGCAGGGGCAAGTGGTGCCAATACTGGTACTAAAGACTTTGAAACACTAGACAGAATCGTCAGCTCTGATGCTGAAGAAGATGCTCTTGGTGGTTCACAAACAGGTTATTATGACCCTTGGGCAGCAAACGCAACCATTGATAGAGACTCTGGAACAGACTTTGATAGCACAGTAGAATCTGCTTCTGGTACTATTGGTACCAATGGTGTCTTAACTGATGATACACTAAGAACTTTCTTACGAAAGATCCGTGTTGCAGCAGGAAAAGATCCAAATGTATTCCTTGGTTCCCACGAGGTTTACTCCGAAATACAAGGCTTGTATATGCCTTCTGTCCGTATTCCAAATCCATACGGCGAAGCACTCGTACAAATCGATGTTAACGGAATCCAAACTTTCAAAGGTACAGGTGTCGGAATTCACGTAGATTCAATTTACGGAATACCATTCATTCCATCAAAAGATGCACCAAGTAACGCTAGCGACTCATCCGAGATCGGTAGATTATTCGCACTTGATACATCAGATGCAGAAGGATATGGTTATCCAAGAATCGGAATCCAAATCGCAATTCCAACAGAATACTATGAAGCAACAAGAAGATCTGCTGGATATCCATTCATCAACAACGCATTTGTTGAGAAAGGTGTTTTCAGAACAATGGGCGAAACAGTTTGTCGTCACTTCAAATCACAAGGTAAGATTAGAGATATTAAACTTTAGTCAAACTAACCCCCTTTTTTCCTTTTTTTTAATACTTATATTCAGGCTCAGCCTTAAAGGATTAGTGAGAGTCAGAGCCTTACACATTCTCAAGCGTTGGAGATCTAAACAACGTAAACCAATTTAGTCCCTCTAGCGAAAGCTAGGGGGTCATCTTTATATAATACCATATGGTCAATTATATATGGCAGTTACAGTAAGTACATCCGACTGGACAGCAGCTAACGTGAGAAAAACACTCTCATGGCAAGCAGCACTAACTTCAAAACTGCGAATCTATAAGGTCAAAGTCACCGCTGGTGGTTCTGACGCTTATGCAACCAACGGAGTGGCAGCTGACCTCAAAGAGGGAAGAATTTCTACACTCGTTGCAGTGATACCTGAATTTACAGATTCACTATACAAAGTAGAATATGACAAAGCCAATGAGAAAATCAAACTCTATTCCGTAGGCGGTTCAGCAGGCGCAGTATTTGCAGAAGTAGCAAACTCTACTTCAATCGCAAATAAAGTGTTTGAATTTCTAGTCATAGGCTACTAGAGTCCAAAAAGCCTCTTTTTTTTCTTTATTCTCAGAAAACATTATATAGTCGTATATCCTCATATAAGCATGGTAGAGTTAAACCACAATGTAATCTCATTCAACGCAGATACAGCTGTAAAAGGTAGTCATGGCGTAGTAGTAGCTGTCTTTTGCAGTAAAAAAGGCTCTAGTGGAGCAAAATGTATTTTCAAGAATGGCACATCCACATCAGGTGCTGCAGAATTCACTATTTTTGGTGAAACTGAGGGAAATTATCAAGATATTAATAGAAGATTTGAGAGTGGTATATTCGCAGATGTCACAGGTTCAGCCGAATGGACTGTTGTTTTTAAGTAAATTTAAATACATACTCGGTTTATATATTACATGGCTACAACTTATTGCTCAGTCGCAGATGTATCTGATTTTCTCAGAGTCCCCATTACTGCTAACACTACTCCTAATAAAGCGCAAGTTGAAAAGATAATTAACAGAAAAGAGGATGAATTTGATCGAAGAACAGGTCATGCTTGGCGTGTTAAAACTATCACAAGAGAAGTTCACAGTTTACCTTTAATTTACACATTTGGTTGGGGTACTCCTATATTTCTAAAACATAGAAGAATATTAGATTTCGATGCAAGTCAAGGTGATAAGATTGAGATTTGGCAAGGAGCTAGTGCAACTTGGGAAAATATTGTAACTAATGGTCAATGGTATGATGTAGAGTATGAAAGAGGCTCTGTTCATTTGAGAGGTTTCTTATTTTCAATTTTAAGAAAAAACAGATGTAGAGTTACTTACAGATATGGAGGAGAAGAGTATTCTGGTGATACGACAGTTCCTTCTGATATCAAAGATGCAGTTATTAAAATGACAGCTATTGATTTACTAAACAGTAGTTTCCGTATGGATGAATTACCAACAGGAGGAATCAACTCTCCAAGTGAGTCAAAGAAATATTGGCAAGATGATGTTGAGCAATGTATTACGAATAGAAAAGAAGTATTTGTGATAACTAATTGAGTTTTTTTAAAAAAATTAAGAAGGCAGGAAAACTTCTTCTTATACTTAGAGGTCTAAAAAGAGTAAAAAGAATAAGAAAAGCTAACGGAGATGCTTCTGTAAAAGTTGGGGATAAAGAAGTTAAAGATAATCCTACAACGAATGATTTAGTTGAAGCTTCACATTGGGATGGAAAAGTTGTTTTATCATACCCAACACCCTCAGATGTTCAAAATTTCAAAGCTTGGGAATCTGCAACAGAGGCAGAGATAGATAATGCCATAGCACAAATGCAGAATTTTAACATTGAAGATGATCCAGCAGATATGTGGATGGAATCTTTTATTGGAAATAGATCTGTAACAAGCATACCAGAGCAAGTTAAAAAAGACACAACACCTGATAGTTACAAAAAAGGTTGGTACCCTGCAACCTCAAAACCTAATATTGAAGCTATAAAATTTTGGGTAGAACATGTTAAAATAGCTGGTATGTCAGATGATGAAATTGTTGAAGAATATTATAAAGAAAGAGATTCTCCTAACATGGAACAATTTATGAGTGTAACAGATAATTTTAAAAAATATATGAAGACCATTAATTTCTCTCCAAAAGAACATAAAAGAAACCCATTAACAACCAAAAGATTACTTATTGATTCTATCGCATATAGGGTGTCAAGGAAACTATGGTATGTTGGTAGAAAACCAAACCACATGACTGATTATGAATGGAATGAGCATACTAAAAATATGAGACCAGCCGAAGGCTCATATGGTCAAAATGATGAATGGGTGGATTTCAAATATACCGTCAATTATAAATACCATTCAGGTGAATAATAAGCATGGGAATATTCACATATGATGCAGTAACTATAATTCAAGATCTCATCACTAATAAATGGAAAGATATTAGACCACCAAGAATATCTGCTATCTGGGATAAAAGATCTGTTGGATTTATGGATGATAGAAGAGATGAATTAGTCATTTATCCAAAAAATGAAGTTATTAATTACTTTGGTATTGGAGGTCAGGCGTTTTGGCATGATCAATTATTAGAGTTAGAAATTAGGACTTATAGGGATATAAAGAGACATAATGAAGTTGTCAAGAAAGTAGTTGATATTATTAAAGAAAATATCACAGGCACAGGTTATGCCGATTTACGTGTGGTTAGTTCATTCAGTAAAAACTATCTATATCGTAATATGTATAGTTATATCCTCACATTATCTATAAGAAAGGCTGACCCCTAATAATCTTTAAATAGGAATACGTTATCTTTTATATTATGGCAGAAGTTTACACATCTGGTGGCTCATCAGTATTATACGGATTTGAGGCAGCAAACGCATTTGCAGGAAACAGTCCTACAACTGATAAAACATTCGGATTAAACACAAGAGTAAGTACTTTATCATTAACAACTAATAGAATAGATTTCAACAAATTAGGTCAAGTAGAACCACATGCATTTGGATATGGTCAACAACAAGGAAGCCTAAGTGTTGGATTTGTTTTTGATACTAGAACATCACATGCAATCTTCGGTGGAATTTATGGTGAATCTAGTGCAGCAGGGAATAGTGGAGCACCTCATTATTATCCAAATTCAGCTATAGGTGAGAATAAAGCACCTGTAATCACAAAATCAATAGCAACACAAGTTCAAGTACAGATGGGTTCAAACCTTTCAACAAGAAAATTATTAGGTGGAATAGTTAACAGTATAGGTCTTTCAACATCAATAGGTGAAGCAGTTAATGGAACAGTTGATATAACATTTGGTAAAGAAGTTACAGCAACATCCCCAGCAATTGCTAGTGGAACAGTAACAGCACAGGCAAGTGTAACAGGTGTACCTTTAACATTTGCTCATGGAACTCTATCTGTTTCTAACGGATCTTCACTAGTAGCTATAGCAGAAGTACAAGGTTTCAACATAACATTCAACCAAAATGGTGAATTATTGTACGGATTAGGTAGCCACCATGCACAAGAAAAGTTTAGAAGAGTATTAGAAGTTACAGGTTCATTCACAACAACATTTAAAGATAATCTATTATTACAACACTTACTAGACCAAGCAGAAGATTATACTGGTAGTGGTGGAGTTGGTAGTGGTGATGGTAAAGGTGGAATTGATGAAGATGGAAGTAATGTGGCAGCATCATTAGTTTTAACAAGTGCTGATGATTCAGGTAAATCAATCACAATAGACTTACAAGGTCTATCATTTGACTCCCATAGTGTAACAGGTTTAGAACCTGTAGAACCAGTCATGCAAGACTTACCATTCAAGGCAAGAGTTGCAAGAGTAAAAGCTATAGTGGCATAACCTTTATAAGATACAATCAACTCTAAAAATTATGGGAATCCAAACTGTTAAAATTAAGTATAAAAATACTGACCATATAGTTGAATTTGAAGATTCTCTCACATTCGGTGATGTTGAGGAATTAGTAGGAAATTCTGTCGATTTATCAGATGTAACAAAACCTAAAATAGATTTACAAACATATAGAATAAACTTATTATTGAAAGTAATTAAGAAAGCCCCATTCAAAGTTGGGGATTTGACAACACTTAAATTACTAGACGCAAAAGTTGTCCAAACTATACTCAGAGAGGTGCTGAGATACCACCCTTTAGCCGATTATATAGAGGACTGGATGGCGACATTCCAGAGTTTGGACGAAATGAAGAAAACAGATACTTAATCTATTATTTCTGTGCTAATCAATTTGGTTGGGATAAACACATGGTTGATTCATTACCTTTAGATTATCTACAAAAACTCTTCGTTACTCATAAGAACATCCAAAAGAGTGATGAAACTGCTAGGAGTGCCACTATGAATAATAAAAATGTGAGGAGAAACTTTAAATTCTAAATGAGAGGTATATAAATCATGGGAAGTAACGACGAAGACGATATAATTAAGAGATGGACAGCCCTTCTTGAAAAACTAGAAAAAAGAGTAGAGAAGCTAAATGTCGCATATGTGAGGGAGTTTAGACATATGGAAGAATGGATGGCTAAAATAAAAATAGCCAACAAGTCATATGATAAAGATGAAATGAATAATGAGGCTAGATACAGATTACAACAATTACTAATTAAACAAGATAGAGAGAAATATAAGGAAAATGAGAGAGCCCAAAGACAGAGAAAAATGGATAAAGCATTCCTTGATGATCAACACGCAGAAAACGTACGAAGAAATATTAGGTTGAGACACTCATTCCAAAACTTTGAAGTTTCATTGAGTAGAGTTGTTGGTGCTTTAGGTGGTATAGGTTATGGTGGCGCTGCTGGAATGGGATTTGGAAAAGCTATTGATGTAATTCAGACACAAACAGCAATGTCAAAAACAAAAAGAGATATACAGACAGGAGAGTTTGCTAAAGAATTAAATAAAATGCATGAACAGAGATTGAGAAAGGGAAAAACAGATGAAGAATTAGAAAGTGATGAAAATTTCTTAAATTTCATGGAATATCAGCAACAAGCAAATCAACTCCTTAAACAATTAAGGACACAATTAACAGATTTATCAGAAACTAGTTCTGGTCAAGATTTAGAAAGGAATCAACTTTTAAGAAAATTGGCTATGAAATTTGAGAGTGTTTCTGAATGGGTGGGAAGAAATAAGACTGGTATATTGATTAGTGCAGTAAGTATTGGTTTACTTGTAACCACATTTAAAAAAATGCTTAGTGTCTCTCCAATGTTACAAAAAATGTTAGAGTTAATGAATATGACATTTGGTTTAATTTTAAGACCATTTGGTGACTTTATTGGTTTTGTACTTAGACCAATTGCAATGTTATTCTTAAGTACTGTAATGCCATTCTTTAGAAAAGCATATCCATTCTTGGCAAATCTTGGTAACATTGTTGGCACAAAGTTAGCAGAAGGTGATATATTAGGAGCCATATTTGCCATAACAGAAAAAATAACGATATGGGATGTTTTAGATTATTTAATGGGAAATAAAGAAAATACAGCTGGTCAAGTAGGAGCTGTAGGAGCAGGTTTAGGAGCCCCAGCAGCAGCCTTGGCAGGAGCAGGTACATATGGTGCTTATAAAGTTAGTAAAAAATTTACAAACAATAATCAAGGCACAAACACAACAGAACAGACAAAAAAAGACAAACATGCAAAAGATAAGAAACAACAAAAAATAGATCAAAAAACAAAGTATGAAAAATTAAAAGACATAAAGGAAAAAGTGAAAATGGCAAAAAATATGAAATTTGGTTTAAGAACCAATATACTTACTGCTGCAGCTATTGCTGTACCAGAGTTTGGTTCAATGGGTGCATATATGGCTGATCCAGAAGGTTATAGAAACTGGTGGTTTGGAAGTGGCGCTGATGAAAATCTTGCAGCAAATTTCTTAATGTATGATCCAACAACAGATTATGATAGATATCTACAAGAAGCAGGGTTACATCCAACTGGTACAGATAGAGCTGGAACTGGTGATACTATAATTACACCAGTGAACATTCAAAATGTTTCGACAACTGTTGATGTTAATGAAGTTGAAAATGCAGTTGTTAGAGGACTAAACAAGAATGGAAAATCGAGGTATTAATAATGGCTGATCCTTTTACTTTAAATTACACAAGTGAGGTTGGAGGCTATACTGTAACATATACTGCTGATAACATGTCAAATATAACTGTTGATTTCAATACTCCTATAGCTCCAATGCCTTTACCACAACAGGCTGACAATCAAAACGTGCTTATCAAGGTAGAGGGTAATACAACTACTGCAAACATTAGTTGGAAAATTAGAGAGAGATCTTCAACACCATTCACAGGTAGTGGTTTGCCTAGCGGAGTTTATAGTAATAAATTAACACCTTTACAACAAATTGAAGTTTTCAAGGATAATTTTGTTCCTGTAACTGTTGGAGATAGTTATCAATTAACGATTGGTAATAGTTTAGTGATGGTTGGAACTTTAATGAAAATGTCATTCACCGTAAGTGCTCAATCCCCTGTTGTATGGGATGGTTCATTACAATTTGTTCATGGTAATGTTGCATCATCTACAGATAATTTATTGGCAGATGCTCCAGTAGATTATAGTAGTAATAGTGTACAATTAAATGTAACTGATGATGGTAATAATAGTGGACATGGGGCAAAAATTAATCAAATAAAAACACTAACATTTGGTTCTGCCAGTGGAATAACAGGTTATAATGTTCAGTATAGAACTACAAGTACAAGTGGATGGAATACAGTATCATCATCAGATATAGCATATAATGTTGGCGCAACAGATGCAGATAATCAAACATTAACAATAACCCTAGCAAACTCTGGAACTTATGAATTTAGAGTATCAGCCATAACAAGCACCAACACACTGAATAAATGGTCTCCACCAACAACTGCTGTGGCGGTGCAATAATTGGTTGACTACAAATTAATTCACGAAAAACGTGAAATTGATGGAAGTAATTACTTTGTAACTAGAAATGTATTACCTGTAGTTTCTGGTCTTGTCAAGCTTGAAGGAAGTAGAGCAGTAGATAATGCACAGTTTGAAATCACAGGTGGGCATGGTATAGAATCTGATGATATAATTACATTCATTGCAGATGATGTTCCAACACAGAATTTAGCTTTTGCATATAATTTTTACTTTAATGTGAGAGATGAGGGTGGTTGGAATATTGATGGTCATAGAATAGATTCAAGCAATGAACCAATTTATGGTACTGAGGGTAACACATCATCAAGATTTCAAGGTCATAGATACTTAGATTGTACATCCAATACCCAAGTCATACGATGTAAACAAAGTCAATATGAGAATAATAAATCAAAGATAAATTTTGATACTGGTAGAGAGATACATCTACATATAAGAACACCTGCTCTAAGCAAATGGAGTAATAGTGGTGATACTAAACAAATTATTTACTCAAGAGGCATGCATTCAGGCAGTAATGCTGGTATAGAAATAGGTCTCTTCCATGATGCAAGTGAAGATAAAACATATGCATATCTTAGTCAAAAACATTATAATGGGTCTTCGTCGGCTACTTCTTCAACGTCATTTAGTAGTGATTTAGAAGTTGGTAATGATAAAGATTGTCTAATTAGAGTTAGAAAACTACCAGATCTTTCAAGCATGGGAGGTCGGTATGTAAGAACAGAGATATTAGTTAATGGTAAAACATATGGAAATTATGTTTACTCAAGTGATGATTCAATGAAATTAGAAGAAACAAATGTCACGAAAGATACATATTTATGTGCAGATGGATCTTCATTAAACCATTTTAAAGGTAAACTTTATGCTTGCCATGGTTGGAATAATGAGTTGACAGATGCAGAGGGTCTTACTGTCTGGAAAAGATTATTACCGCAATCCACTATGAAATTTGGTGGAAGAGTTTCTGATGTTAATAATAAGGGTGGACGAGTTTTTGTCAACGCTGTTGGTTTTAGTGGAATACTCCTTAAAACTGATTTGGATGAAGATTATATGAGTAGTAGTGGCTCATTCAATGATAAGGGAATATATCATTTCAATAATACCAGTGGGACTGATAATAATGTAAAAACCCTATTAGAAAACATAGTTCAGGATTGCGTTGATGGTTATAACGCTAATAAGCTTGACACACAGGGTATAAATGAATCTAATGGTCATTTGGGAAAAGATGTAAAATTCCAGTTTAAATTTATAAATTCTGTCTCTGCTGGAGGTCTTTACGATGATGAAGATGATGCAAGTTCTGCTAATGGAACTACTGGTTTAGGTCAACCAAAAGAATATTCTACAAACGCTAGAAATATGAACAGATATAATATAGGTGGTAGATTTATTGATACAATTAGAATTCTTGCTACACTTGGAGCAAAACAATATAGAATGGCAAGTGGTGATGAAGTTGACTCTTCTTTAACTTTAGACCATTTATACGGTGCTGATCAATTTCAAATGTTGCCAAGAAAGGTACTTGTTTTTGAATCAAGTGAAGTTCCAAACAAAACATATTTTTCTACTAATAATGGATATAAAATAGAAAGTAATGGTTATGATGATACAAATATTATAACAGAAGTTGCAATCATGTCTAAGCCTAAAGAAACAATAGCTAGACTTCAAATACAGAATGATGCTAATGGAAAGACATATCCATTAACTGGTGGTGGTGGGACAAGTGGTATTTATGATTTAGAATATAAAATGGATGAGACAAATGATGACAGGTTATTTCTTGGTTTGGAGAAAATAACAATTAAAGAAGTTGGTAGTGATGAAACAGAATTATCTCCTACAAGTGATTATGTTTACACAGATGGTAAAATAGATTGGGATTCTGGTCTTGGAACAAACAACCAAACAGCAATCTACATCTATGTTAGAATAATAGATACTGGAGATGAGTCACAATATTACACATTGAAGAATAACCCAGTGATAAAAAAACGAGGTCTTAAGTCAAGAAAATACATAGTGCCACAAATAACAGATCTCCAAAGTTTGGTCTATTTGGGAAAAAGAATATTGGGGGCTAAATCAGAGCCTGATGAACAAATAAGTCTAATAATACCAAGAATGACAACTGCCTTACATATTGGTATGAAAACAACACTTGATCACGCAGGAAAAGGAATCTATAATAGGGAGTATATTGTGAAGCGTATTTCAATGTCTTTTCCTAATGGTAAAACCGTGGTTGATTGTGGTGACTTTGCCTATGATGTTATGGATGATATTGGTATGATTAATGAGAATGTGGCAAGTTTCCAAAATGAGAGAACTATGACTCATTAGACGTTGAAAATCTTTAAATACTACAATTGTGAAGGAATATCAGTATGTTTACTCTAATAAAAGGAAACGGAAACGAAATCCCAAAAGAAATCGATCCAAAGAACAATATCTGTGTAGTCAAGACAGATACTCAAGGCAATAAAGAATGGTACTATGGAGCAAACATAGTCACAAATGACGGTGACATTTATTATGCAAAAAGAGCTTGTTCAGAAACACCTTCTTCAAATGAAAACTTTGGAGCAGTTGCAAGTGGAGCAGGAGCAACCTGTATTCTACAAAACCCTTCAAGTGCAAACTCACTAGCAAAAACTGATACTTATAACAATGTAACAAACCCAATTGTTTCAAGTGGAGCACAGAAAGACTGTACCTCTGCATATCCAAAAACCAATGACGGCGATTCTGATAACACAGGCGCAGGCGTTGATGTTGTAACTTATAAATTCTCATGGACTACTGCACAAATTGACACTAGTTCAGGTAATGCAATCACTGGTGGATGTATTGTCGATAAGGCAGCAACATTAAGTGGCAACCCAAAAATTTTAACTCACTGGAACTTTTCAAGTCCAGCAAGTTTCCACAAAACAAGCACAGATACTCTGACCTTGTACGTAAACCACACAATGAATGGAGTATAGTCCAATGACTATGTCTATGAAGGGAGTGTTTAATCTCTTAGAACGAATCAATCTAAGAAACACTGGTCGTTCAGGTTTAGATGACAAAGTAAGATTTGAGGAAAAGATTAGTTTTAAATTAACCAAAGAAAATGGTAAAGAGGTTCGTGGTAACTAATGGCACGTAATGGTTATGGTAAACACGCAACACAGGTAAACACTTCGTCATACCCTGATGATGGTACATCACCAGTAGGTTCAAATGAATGGAATGAAGCACCGAGTCAAGCAGGTCTTTTGGGATTTTCTCCAACAAATGCCACACTTACTATATCTAGTGGTGTTATAACACCAACTGACTCAGTTCATATAGTTGCAGCAGAATCAGGTACATCAGATGTTTTAGATAAATTAGCTTTAACAAACACAAATCAATATGATTTGATATATCTATTTGCAGATACAGGTGATACAATCACTTTAACACATACTGGAAGTCCTAGTGCAGATGGACAAATTCAAACAGTAGGTGGTGCTAATGAAACATTATCAACAACAAAACCAACAATCCTCATAAGAAAAGGCAATTATTGGTACGGATATGGTGGTGGTTCTGCAAGTAATCTTACAACTTCTAGTTTGGCAGCATCAACTTTAGTAACTGAATCAGAAGGAATAGGTTCAAATGATAATGATACAACTTTACCAACATCAGCAGCCGTAAAGGATTATGTAGATACTCAAGTAGCAACAGAAGACACAATATCAGAATTAAACGATACTACTATCACAGGCACACCAGCAGATAATGAAATATTAGCATATGACAGTTCAAGTAGTAAATGGATAAATCAAACAGCAACCGAAGCAGGTTTTTCAGCAAGTGCAACAACAGATACAACAAATGCAAGTAACATCAGTAGTGGAACTTTGGCAGCAGCAAGAGTAGCCACATTAAACCAAAATACAACAGGTAACGCAGCCACAGTAACTACAAACGCAAACTTAACAGGCGAAGTAACTTCCTCAGGTAATGCAACAACAATAGCAGATAATGTTGTTGATGAAGCAAACCTTAAGGTAAGTAACTCACCAACAAACGGATTATTCCTACAAGCACAATCAGGTAATACTGGTGGTCTTACATGGGCAAGTGCTGGTGGAGGAGCTTCACTATTCTCAGTATTTTCAAACTCAACTACTACATCTTATGCTGGTCAATCAGGTGAATCACAAACTATTGGTACAGCAGTTGGATCATTGGCAAGTGGTTCAGGTGACAGAGATGTTTATATCAGAAAAATAGATACAAACAATGAAGGTGTATTTACTGTTATACACAAAAATGGCGCACTCGTAGAAGTACAGATTGCGTGATTTAAGTGGTCGAATATCTAAGTGGTAATAGAATACAAGGAAGTTCTACAAAAGTAACATCACCTCCACAAACAAGTTGGAAAGAATTAGGAAGAACCACATTAAGTTCTACAAGTAGTGATATTACTGTTTCTAGTTTTACAGCAAAAGATAACTTAATGGTATTAATATACGCACAAGATGGAAGTCAAATGGGATATAGAGTAAATTCTGATACAGGAAATAATTATCATATAAAACGAAGTATGGATGGTGCATCTGATAGCACACTTCAATCAACAAAAGCACAAGTTCATGCTCAAGGTGCTAAGAAAGAATTTAATGTTTCATCTTGGATTAATATAGCAAATCAAGAAAAACTTTTCATAAGTAATACAGTATCACAGAATACAGCAGGGGCTGGAAATGCACCTTCAAGAAATGAAATTGTAGGTAAATGGGCAAATACAAGTGATCAAATAACAACATTCACTTTACATAACGCAGGTTCTACTGGATTTTCATCAGGTTCAGAAGTTGTAGTATTAGGATATGATAATGATGAAAGCGATAGTGGTACAAACTTTTGGCAAGAGTTAGCAAATGTTGAACTATCAAGTGCAGGTGATACATTAGATACAAGTACAATAACAGCAAAAAAATATTTATGGATTCAAGCATTTATTCCAGAAGGAGCTGGACATCATGGCTACATTTATTTCAACGGAGATGACGGTGGTTCTAATAATAATTATGCAAGGAGAGGTTCAATAAATGGTGGTAATGATATAACAACTACAGATGATGATGAAATTAATTGGTCACATGATACAAATACTGCAAAATATCTTAATATGTTTGTAATAAATATATCAGATAAAGAGAAATTATGTATTGCTGAATATATGGACTATGGTAGTTCTGGAGCTGGTACTGCACCTAATAGAATAGAATGGGTTTACAAATGGGTTAACACATCAGCACAAATTTCAAGTGTAAAACTTTACAATAACAAAGCTAGTTCTAATGACTTTCCAATAGGCACAACATTAAAGGTATGGGGTTCTGATTAAGATGGTTTGGGAAAGATTACATCATGGTTCTATTACAGCAAATGGAAATACAGGTTCATTTACACCTAAAACGAATATGAGAGTTATTCTAAATATAAAAAATAGTGGTAATATTCAACCTGAATTAACTTGTGGTACAGGTGGTTCAATAGATACAGGTAATAATTATACAACTAGAGGATTTTCATCAGATATTAATTCATCAGATTACACCAGAACATCACAAGATAGTATAGAAACAGAAAGAGCTACAAATGGAAATATGTACCTTGTTTTTGATGTCACAAATGTTTCTAATCAAGAAAAATTATTTATTGGTCATGTTATATCAGCAGAATCAGCAGGTGCAGGTAATTCACCTGTTAGATGGGAAATAGCAGGTAAGTGGGCAAATACGTCAGGGCAAATAAATATATTCGGTTTAAAAAATACTCAAGGTGGAAGCATAGCAAGTGGATCTACAATAACCGTATTGGGAGCAAGTAGTGATGTAACAACAGATGAAAAAACTACAATATCAAATATACCAGCAAACACACGTTATGAAGAAACAGATACTCGTAAGATATATAGATGGAAACAAGCACCATTAGAACCAGTATTTCATTATAAGTTTAGTGAATCATCAGGCGATGTAATTAATCATGGTAGTGTTGCAAGTGCCGATTTAACAGTCACAAGTTTAACAAGAGATCAATCAACGCCATCTGGATTAGGTAATGGTATGAAAACCACAGCTTACAATACTGGGTATGCACAAAACACATCAAGAGTAAATGATTACAAATTTTTACATGACGGAACATCAAAATGGTCAATTACATTTTGGTTAAAAGCAGGTGATACACCTACTGATAGCACTTCAACAGAAAGAATGGTTTTTGGAAATATTTGGACAGATGATAATGGTATTGGTTTTTGTATTAGACTGGCAAAAAATTCTGATAACAGTTCATCAGTATGTAGGATTCAAACATTAATTGCAGATGGTGATTCAGGTATGCCGTTAAATGACCAAACACCTGATGGTATGATGCCTGACGTATCAAATTGGCATTTCTATTGTATAACTTATGATCCAACATTAAGTAGTAATAATCTAACAGTATCAAGAGATGCAACAACATCAGGCACAGGTTTTCATCAGGGTGATTATGATGATGTTGCTTACTCAACAAGCAATCCTACAAGAAAAACCACATACTTTGCAAGACCTACAAGCAGTTATGATCATGGAATTGTAGGAACATTGGCACAAGTTATGATTTTTAAAGATGTAATATTATCACAAGCAAATAAAGAATCACTATATGCTAGTGGAAATGGAACAACGACAATACCTGATTCTAAAGAATGGGTAGAGAGAGGTACTGCATAATGGCTATCGTACATCTAGGAGCAAAGAGATTACAGGGAACAAAACTTGATAGAGTTAATGATTCATTAGGTTCAAGTGCTGATGGAACAAATAGTGGAATTACATTATTAACAGGTGCAGAAACCTTAAAGGGAACACCTGATTTAACAGAAAATTTTGGTGATTCATCATCACATTCAAGTGATGGAACTACTGTAAATGGTTGGTATTCTTCTGATTCTGATAAAACATTTTATGATGGAACAAACAATTATGGTAGATTTGATTTTCATGGAGGAACTAATTCTGCATTATCGTTTGATTTACAACAATCAGGTAATGGTGGTCTTGGCACTTCAATTAATTCAACAAAGTGGACTTTAAGATTTAAATTTCATATTATAACAAACGGTAGTGGTCATACTAATGGTTCACAAGGTTATTTAGGAATTGCTGACCATGATGGTAGTGCAACAGATCCTCCTAATCAAGACTTTATTGGATTATCATTAATGCAGAATCATAGTCTTGGTGACAGAGTAATTAATGGAAGTTGTAATGGTGCAAACCCTGTCAATTTTGGTAATACAGGTGGTAGATATGGAACACTATCATTAGCAGATAATACATCATATTATGTTCAAATTACAAGAAACGGTGATAATTGTATTGTAGAAATTTTCAGCGATAGTGGATATTCCAGTAGTTTATTTAGTAACACTCAAACAATTTCAGGTATAACAGGTTTAAGGTATATAATATTTGAAGCTCAAAAAGATTCAGGTGCTTTAACCACAGCATACGTTGATGATGTTAAATTTTATGATAATTCTATAACAAAAGCTTCAGATTCTAAACTTGGTTCAGGTAGTTATTCTTTTGATGGAAGTAATGATTATGTTCAGATAGGTTCATCAGCAACTGATTTTAAATTCTTTTCAGATAACAGTAGTGAATATTCATTATGTTTTTGGCTAAAACCAGATCAAACATCTAGTCATGTAATGTTATTCAATAACAATGCTTCAACAAACACAAATGTTGGAATACAGATAATGCAACTTGGTGCTAATATTAGAATGAGAGTTGGTGGTGATTCAAGTGGTGATGTTTGGACAATGACTGAATCAAGTGCTGTGACAACAGGTGAATGGTCACATTGGGCATTAACTTGGGATAAAACAACAGCTCGTATGTATAAGAATGGTGTAGAAGTAGAAACTGCAACAAAGATTAGTGGAAGATCATTTTCAACAAGTAATCCTGAAGATACAGGGTTAAGAATTGGTGCTGATAGTGGTTCAGGTTCAAGTAATTATGATGGTGTGATGGATGATATAGGAATTTTCAAACGTGCTTTAACTGCAACAGAAATTGGAAAGTTAGCGAATAATAACTTAGCAGCTTGGGGTGCTTCAGAAGGTCAATCAGCAGTTAGTGGAAATACAGGTAGTGGTTCAATTACATTCGCAGATAATAAATGTAAAATTCTAAGTGCAACATATACAGATGTTTATGCTTACGGTCTTGATATGGGTGTAGATATTACAGGTGATTACTGTTTAGACTTTGAATTTACTATGAACTCAAATACTTATGTTAGTACTGGTCAAGCTTGTGGTTGGATATTAGGATTAAGTGTAGCAAATTCAGCACCATCAGGTGAGAACCCTTCTCATGCTAATTACGAACAAATAAAATTTAATTCATACACAAGTGGTAATCCATACGTTTATACAAGATCAAAAAATGCAAGTGGAACAAATGATAATTATTCACAAGAACCTGTATTTACATTGAATACTTCAACTGCTGAAACAAGATATGGAAGAATTGTGAGAGATGGAACTACTTACAAACTTAGTGTTTATGATAATTCAGGTAGAACTTCACAAGTTGGTTCAGATGTATCAACTACAACTAATGCAAGTCAAAATGTAAGATATTTGTATATTAAACAATTCACACAAAATTCTAGCAACACATGGGATTTTAGTTTGGATAATATTAAATTGTATAATGGTCAAACATCAGCAACAGGTTCAGTAACCAAGACAGTTGATTTTACTCAAGGTGATGCACAATTAGTTTCATCATTAAGTAATAAAGCAGGTCTAAAAGCACATTATAGTATGGATGCTATAAGTGGTGCACCAAGTGGTATTGCACCTGATGATGGTGGTAATGCAAATTCATATTCAAATGTAAGTGTAGATACAACAAATAAAAAAGCTGGAACAGGGTCTTATGATTTTGCAGATGGTGGTGTAGTTGGTAATGCTAATCAAAGTTATGGTATTAGTGGAACTGCAAGTTGGACAATATCATGTTGGATTAGACCTCATGCAGTAGGAAGTAATGAGGCATTATTTAGAAAACAACACACAAATGGTACTTCTGATTTTGAATTTGGTGTAAACAGTTCTAATATATTTTGTTGGATTGAAGGCAACTCAACAAACATGGTTTCAAGTCCAGCAAATAATACATGGTATCATCTTGTTGTTAGGCGTGTATCAGGTGACAAAGATTATTTCTATGTCAATGGTTCAGAAGTATCAAGTACAAGTACGCAAAACTCAATAGATGATAATTCAGGTTTTAGATGGTATTTAGGAAGAAGAAAAGAAAGTGGTAATGAAACCTTTAACGGTAATATGGATGAGTGGGGTATTTGGAATAGAGCATTAACAACATCAGAAATAACTGCATTATATAATTCAGGTGATGGTGCTAAAATAGATTCAATAGATACAACTGATCTTGTAATTTATTGGAACTTTGAACAAGTACCATTAGCACAACAAGCTTTACCAAAATGTTCTAACGATGCTTCAGCAACAAGTGACTTGGAAGCTATGACCAATATACCAACTAACACAATCTTTGAACAAACAGATGATACGCCTGCATACTTTTGGAAACAATCTGATAACACTTGGAAGTTAGATGGTGGTTCAGAAATTAATGTTCCTATGACATCAAGTAGTTGGACTTTTCAAGGTAATCAAGGTTCAGCACATACACATTCAATAGATAATGGTGTAAAGTGGGTTTCACAATATGCTAATAATAAACTTGGAGCTGGTGTTGCAGTTGGAACAATAGGTGCAACATTAGGAAGTAAATGGGTTGCTAGATATAATTGGACTGGAACTGGTTCATATACGGAAGGTGGTAATGGTTATGTTATAATAGGTCTTTCTGATGATGGAACATACGGTTCATCAGATACAACTAATACTCAAGGTGGTGATTCTGCACAAGTACAATGGCATATAGGAAATAATTCAGGTGATAGACATTATAGAGTTAGAGGATGGAATGGTGGTTCAAACACAGATGGAAGTACAACAGGTGGTAATACTGTACCTTGGGTAGCTGAAACGCAGTATTTTGAATTATCTTATGATGGCACTACATTAAAACATCAAAGATATACAGATAGTACATATTCAACTGCTCATAGTGTGGTCACTCCAACTAAAGACATATCAGGTATAACAGGTTTAACACATATTATTTTCGGTTCTAATGATACAGGTCACTCTCATGGTGGATTTACCTTAACATTAAATGAATTTAAAATACAAAAAGGATTTAGTGAGTGGCAGTAATGACCAAATATATAAAAGCAATAGGAGTTAATGAATAAACATGGCTATACAATATCTAGCAGGTAATCGAGCAACAGGTACAACAACTGATAGAGTAGGTGTTACCACGTATGCTGCAAAATCATGGGTAGAATTAGGTAGAACAACAGTAACAAGTTCAACTAATGATGTAGTTGTTTCAAGTTTGAACACAGCAGATTACCCATTTTTAATGGTATTGAATTTTGCAATAGCAACAGGTGGAACAGTAGAATTAAGACCAAGATATAACGGTGATAGTAATTCTAATTATGCAGGTGCAAGAAGTTATAATGGTACTTCTGATAATCAAGCAGGCAATCAACCACATATTGATACAAGTGAACAATTTAGTGGTCATGCTCTTAGTGTAGTTTATATTAATAATGGTTCTACCATTGAAAAACTTGCACATTATAAGACAGTTAATAGTGGTTCAAGTGGAGCTAGTAATGCACCAAATAGAATGCAAGGTGTTCTAAAATGGGCAAACACAGATACTATCACATCTTATGGAACACATGACGTTCAATCTGGTACTTTCAATACAGGTTCAGAAATTGTTGTTTTGGGAGCAAAGAAAAGTGGAACTAATACAGATAAAGCTGGATTTTGGCAAGAGTTAGCAGATGTTTCAGTTTCGTCAGGTTCACTTATTGATACAGGTACAATAACAGCAAAAAAATATTTGTATTTGGAATTATACACAGTTCCAAGTGGAACAAGTTATTCTTGGTTACGATTCAATTCCGATGAATCTGCTAACTATAATAGTCGTTATGACACAAACGGTGATAGTGAACAAGCAGGTTCATCAGCTAGTGAAGATGGTATTCTATTCTATGCACCAACAAACGATACAGAAAGATATATGACTGCATTTATTATAAATAAATCGGATAAAGAAAAACTCGTAATAGGGGAAGGTGTCGCACAAAATTCAACAGGTTCAGGTAGTGGTGGCATACCAGAACGTAGAGATCTTTATGGAAAGTGGGGAAATACATCAGATAGTATAACATCAATTCAAGTTGATTCAAAAAATGGTTCATTCGCAGCAGGCACAAGATTAAAGGTATGGGGTTCTGATTAAGATGGTTTGGGAAAGATTAGGTTCTGCAAGTGTTGGTGGAGGAGTAGCAAATACCTCATGGAAAGAATTAGGAAGAGCTACAGCAGGTAGTGGTGGAAGTTCATCATTAACAACATCTGCATTTACGCCTAAAGAAAACATGATGATACTTTATAATTCAATAGGAGCTGATGCACAGATAAGAGTTGGTTCAGGTGGTACTATTGATACTGGAGGTAATTATGCAACAAGATATTCAGAAGATGGGGGTACTGACGGTGCGTTCACATCTTCACCACATAACGCATATTGGTTTGCTTCTGGTGGAGCTGGAGCCTCAGGTAGTGAGCATGGAATGGGTTTCATAGAAGGTATTAATCTTTCATCATTTGAAAAATTATTTATGGCTAATCACGCTGATAATGCTGACGGTACAGGTGCTTCAAATACAGTAGGTAGATATGAAAGAGCTATGAAATGGGCTAATGCTTCGGCACAAATTAATATTGTAAGAATGTATTCATCAGGTACTATGGCAGAAGGTTCAGAAATTGTTGTACTAGGTTGTGATAATGACGAAGCTGACACAGGTTCAAACTTTTGGCAAGAATTAGCTACTGTTGAGTTGAGTAGTGCAGGGGATTCAATAGATATTAGTTCATTCACAGCTAAGAAATGGTTGTTTATGGTTTGGAAAACTGATCATGTAAGTGGAAATACAGATGATATTTACTGTAAATTTAATGGTGATGGTAATAGTAATTACGCATACACTAGAGATGCAGGTAGTGATGGAAATGAAACATTTACAAGCACAGATAAAATGAGAATTGATGCAGCCAACGGAGCATATACTAGAGATGGATTTATGATTATTAGAAACCTTGCCAATAAAGAAAAAATATTATATATGCAAGATCTCATAGAGAATACTGATGGTGGTGGAGCTGGTGCTGCCCCTAGATATATAGAAGCTTGTGGTAAATGGACTGGTTCAGCACAAATTTCAGATATTGAATTAATCAATCAAGGTAGTGGAAACTTCAAAACAGGTTCTACTATGAAAATCTACGGAGCTGATTAAAATGGGATGGGAAAGAATAGCACATACAGCATTAAGTTCTACGTCAGATACTATTGACACAGGTACATTCACAGCTAGGAAAAATATGAAAGTTTTTATTTTCACTTCTGGTGCAAATACAGAAACACAAATACGATTTAATTCAGATGCTAATCAGAATTATTGTTCAGTTCGTGAAGCAGATGGTGGAGCAGAAAGTAATTTTACAGATCAAACAAAGTCAAAGAATAATTCAACAGGTGGTGGAAGTTCAATGACTACTTGTTTTACATCAGCTATTATTTACAATATAGCAGATCAACCAAAATCAGCATTTATCCAACAAATATCAACAGAAGAAACAGGTTCTGGTACAGCACCAAGAAGAGCTCAAGGTATGTTAAAATGGGAAAACACATCAGCACAGATCACAAGTATTCAAGTAATAAATAATAGTACAGGTGACTTTGCAGCAGGTTCATACATAACAGTATGGGGAGCAAAAGAACCAGCTACAGCAGATACCATGACAGTATCAGGTTTTACAGCAAAGAAACACTTGAAAGCTCAAATGTTTGCAAATGGAACAGGTGGAACAATAAATTGTAATATGACATTCAATAACGACACAAATAATAATTATGTAATAAGAGAATCTATAAACGGTGGTACAGATTCTACAAATCATACTCAAGCCAATACAGATAATTTAACAGGTACAGTCACAGGTAATATCTCTGCAATAGTTAATATAACTAATGAATCAAGTAAAGAAAAATTATTCATATCAGATGGAATAGAATGTGCAACTGGAGCTGGATCATCACCTGACAGAAAAGAGATGGTTGGTAAGTGGACTGGTTCAGCACAAATTACAACAATAAAAGCAAATAATGGTGGTTCAGGTTCATACGCAGAAGGTAGTGAACTTATAGTTTGGGGAAGTGACGGTGCTTCCGATACTATTGTCACAGGTGCATTGGAAGATATTGTAGGTGGATTTATTTTTGAAGAAACAACAACAGGTAAACACTATATATGGAACGCAACTACGAGTACGTGGACAGAGATAGCATAGTGACATAACTTGGCTAAAGTAGGTCAAGTCTTTCAAATAGACAACGTATTCCAAAACAATGTTTTTCAAAAAGCATGGGGTTCAGTAGTATTTCAAAAAAACGTATTTCAAAATAATGTATATGACGTACCTACAACCGTAAAGAAAGTAATCAATGAATCACTATCAGTAGCAGAAACACAGGTAAGAACTAGAGAGTTAATTAGACTTGCAAACGAGTCAGTATCTATTCAAACCTTTAGAGTTAAACTAAGGGCATTAGTTTATCATGTTGTAGAGTCCTCATCTATTACAGATACAGAAGTAAAGAAACGTGGTTTAATCAAGGCATTTAATGAGTCATTAAACAACGCTGAAAGTATGCTTAGGTACAGGGCAATTATTAGACATCTAGCAGAAACAGAGAGTGTATCAGAATCACCAATAAAGTTAAGAGGATTAAGAAAAATAGTATCTAATGCAGTTAGTGTCGTATCTACTCATATTAAATCAAGAGGTATTGTTAGAAAAATATCAGAGATGGTTACAGTTGGATTATCTTTTGCACAGTCAAATGTATTCCAACAAAATGTATTTGGTAGTGCAATATCAGAGGTAACTAAAGTATTAGGTAGAGTAAAGAAAGTTAACGAATCATCTTCAATCTCAGAAACAAAGAACAGGGCTATGGGATTAGGTAAGATAATTAATAATTCAATTAGTATCGCAACATCAGCTATACCAGCTAGAGCATTGACTAGATTGATTACAGAATCAGTATCTATTCAAACATTTAGAAGAAGACTTAGATCAATAGCAAAGAGTGTAACTGAATCAGTATCAATATCAACTGCAAGTAACACATTACGTGGTAGAATTAAACGTGTCAATGAAACAGTTCAAGTAACGAAAAAGAGAATATATCAATCTATATTCCAATCAAACGTATTCCAGCAAGGTTCAGAATATGTGAAATTAATGGGAAGAATAAGATTGGTAAACGAAACACAAAGAGTGGTAGAAGGAAAAATAACCTTAATGACTTTAAAGAGAGTGATTGCAGAAACAATTCAAACATCAGAATCATTAGTAAAATTGCGTTCTATATTAAGATTAGTTGCAGAATCAGAGAGTGTCGGAGAATCATTTGTCAAACTAATGACAATGTTAAGAGTTCAAAACGAGTCCATATCTGTTCAAACGTTTAGAGAAAAACTAAGGGCTATTAGAAGAGTAATAAACGAATCGATATCATATGCAGAACAAGTTAACAAGATACGAGGATTGGGCAGAATAATAAATAACACAATACAGTTATCTTCCTCGGCATACACAGCTAGTGGATTCGTCAGATTCTACTCTGAAAGTATTAGTGTTGCAGAGAACATTACAAGACTTAGAGCAATATTCAGAGTTATCAATAACACAGTTCAATCATCAGAAACTCTCAGAAGAGCAGTTAGTAGAATATTTGGTGAATCGATAAGCGTATCAGAAAACAAGATATTCTTGAGAGGATTAATACGTCATGTAGTCGAATCAATCTCAATACAAACCTTTAGAGAGAAACTACGTGCAGTTAGAAGGGTAATCAATGAGAGTGTCAATTATGCAGAAACAGTTCCAAGACTTAGAGGATTAGGTAGGTTAATCAATGAAAGTGTAAGTATATCTACTTCATTCAGATGGACACGAACATTAGTAAGACACGTAGCAGAATCAGTATCGGTACAAACCTTTAGAGTAGCCCCAAGAGTATTATTAAGAATAATTAGTGAAACAGTTAATGTTGCAAGAACAAGATTGGGTGTATTCCAAACAAACGGATTCCAAGGAAGTGTATTCCAACAAGGATATGAGATTGCTATGGTTAGAGGACTTGGTAAGATTTACAATGAGAGTGTTAGTGTATCAGAAGGATTTAGAAAGGCAGTTAGTAGATTGTTTGCAGAAACCATACAGGTCGCAGAAGCCAAGAACTTTGCAAGAGAATTAATTAGACACTTGGGTGAATCTATATCAGTTCAAACCTTTAGACTACGTTCAAGAGGATTAGTTAGATTAGTATCAGAATCATTGGAAATTGCAACTGGATTCGTAAGATTACAAACATTGAGAAAATTGGTTGCAGAATCAGTTTCAGTACAAACCTTTAGATTAAGAGCAAGAGAGATGGTTAGATTAGTTAGTGAATCACTAAGTATAGCCACAGGTCTTGTACCAAGAAGGGCATTGAGAAGATTAATTGCAGAGAGCATATCTGTTCAAACCTTTAGAACAAGAGGTAGAATATTAATCAGATTAATTGGTGAAACATTAGAAATTGCAACTGCAACAAAGACTATACGTGGTAGAATTAAACGTGTCAATGAATCACTTAATGTTGGTGCTAAGAGAATATTCCAAGCTATATACCAATCATCAATATTCCAACAAGGCAAGGAATATGTCAAACTAATGGTCTTAGTAAAACACCAAGCAGAATCTCAAAGTGTTCAAGAATCAACACTTTCATACAAAGATATGTTGAGATATGTATCTGAAACAATACAGGCAAGTGAAACAATAATAAAACTAAGAGCAATATTCAGAGTGATTACAAATACTGTCCAAACATCAGAGTCAATCATCAGATTGAGAGGTATATTTAGAATCATTACAAACTCAGTTAGTGTATCTGAGGGTATTTTGAGATTGAGAGGTTTGACTAGAATCATCAATAACACCGTTCAATATGCTGAAACAATCATACGATTAAGAGGATTAACTAGATTGATTAACGAGTCAGTTTCCATACAAACATTCAGAGAGAAACTAAGAGCAATCAGAAGAATTATTGCAGAGTCAGTTCAATATAGTGAATCATTGAGAATGAGCTGGACAAGGGCATTTACAGAAACAGTACAGGTTGCAGAAACACAAATACACCTAAGTGCCATGTTAAGACGTATTGCAGAATCAGTAAGTGTATCTGAAACAAGATTGAGAGTTAGAGGAATGTTGAGAATAATCAACAACTCATTAAGTGTATCTGAATCAATTATCAGATTGAGAGGAATATTCAGAATAATCAACAACACACTTTCAGTATCAGAATCTATCATAAGATTGAGAGGATTGGGTAGAATAGTCAATGAATCTGTATCAGTTCAAACATTTAGAGAAAAGATTAGAGTCTTAAAGAGAATACTTAATGAGAGTGTCAGCATATCTGAAACAAGAATTAGAATCAGAGAAATCTTAAAAAGACTTAATGAATCTATTGAATACACTGAATCAAGAATTGCTGTTAGAGGTCTATTCAGAGTAATTAACAACACAGTTCAGGCAAGTGAATCTATCATTAGATTGAGAGGTCTATTTAGAATCATTAACAATTCAGTTAGTGTGTCAGAAACAATTAAGAACTTCAAACACATCATTCCAAAGATTAATGAAACAATACAATATGCTGAAAGTCAACTCAAGGCTATGGGTAAGGTCTATGTAGTAATTGAATCAATATCTATCCAAACCTTTAGACAGAGAATTAGAACATTATTGAAGGTAGTTAGTGAAAGTGTTAGTGTGGCACATGGATTCTTCACAAAACTCCAATATGGATTGGTAACTCAAGGTCAAACCCAAAGTACCTACTGGACTTCTGAATCACAGCCTGTGACTGATTCATCACAATCTACAAGTACAGGAATAACTAGTGAGAGTGAATCTACAGCAGATAGTTCACAAACTATAAGTAGTGGAGACACCCAAGAGAGTGTGGAAGGTGGAAATTAGATGAGTATGAATATGGTAGGAAGATCAACGGAATTTAGAGTGAAAGCTGGAAGCTTGATTACTTTACAATTAACTATTACAGATGATGGTGGAACTGCTAAAAACCTATCAAATACTGTAACATATGCCACAGGTAAATGGAAAGTATGGAAGCCTGACGGAACTCTCATTATTAACGGTAATATAGTCTATACCACTAGATCTAGTGGACTTATTAGTTATACACTTCAATCAACAGATACAGCTATAGCAAATGCTGGTAATTGGGCTGGTGAAGTTGAATTAAAAAACTCAAGTGGGGCTATTTCAGAACAAACAAAAACTTTTAACTTTGTAATTGAGGAATCATACTAATGGTAGATATAAAAATAGTAGCAAGTGGAACCTGTGCAGAATGTGGTCACTCTCAAAAAGATCATGAGGGAAACACAATTTGTGATGTTGAAGGTTGTGACTGTACCAACATAGGTAGTTATTAGATAGGGTTATATAACACACTCACTAATACAAAGTATGTTAAAACTCGAAGATATAGCGAACGCTGTGTATTTTGAATTTAGAAGGGCACAATTAGATGCCATGAAAACAGAAAGATTAGGTAGTATTCATGTTTCAGATCTTATTAAACCATGTATGAGAAATGTAATTTATAGTAAAGTTGAACCTAGAAGTGGAACTACAACAGAAGACATGAGATCTCTCTATTTTGGTCAGTGTGTTCATTCAAACTCACAATTAGCAACAGAGGAAAATCATGAGAAATTCCTTGCATATGATTATGTCAGAGATGAAGCATTAACAAGAGAAGAATCATTAAAAATACCAGATGAAGATCCTAGACAATTAGATATAATTTATGGTAGTATTGATGATTTGTTAAAAATAGATGGTAAATGGGTTATTACCGATAAGAAAACCACTGGTTCCATTGATTACTTTTCAAGAGCTACAGCAAAAGCAAGTGATTCTCATAAAGATCAAATAAATAGATATAGAGTTCTTCTTAAAAAATGCTATGATATTGACGCTGAATTTGGTGCAGTAATCTATATCTCAAATAGTATAGATAAGGAGAAAAAGGACAAGCCAGCTATCATTCCATTCAAATTAAGACCTATTGAAGAGACTTTACAAGATATGATAGAAAAATCAAATATCATTAAAAAATCTCTAACAGAGGAATACCTACCAGAAAGAACAAAAAACTATCTATGTGATGGATTTTGTCCTTATGCAACAAAGTGTTTTGAAGATAATAGGGAAAAATGGACGGAATAAGATACATTTCCCCTGAATGTAGATTACATGACCATGTTGAATGCCCTAAAGTCCGTGTTAGTCTAAAATGTGAATGTTTATGTCACAAAATTGTCGGTGAATGACAAACTTTAATAGTTAAGAATATAACTGTTATATAATGGATAAGAAGGATGATATCTTTAAAATTAAACCACTAGATGGAAAAAATATCGTTGTAGAAGATAAGAGAAAAACAATCTCTCCATTTAATTCTGCAAAGCATTTTAAAGATGCAAATATACCAGCTTTATGTGACCAATGCGTATATAGGTCAATTGAAGATGGGGGTAATGGAAAATGCCCAAAATATGAAGCTGGGGCAGTATGCGCAATTAGAGAAGATTTTCTCAAATTCATCAATGAATTAGATACAAGGAACCCAGAAGATTTGAAGGCTATGATTGATATGATAGCTAAGATATCGTTTGAAAATGTATTAATGGCTCTTACTCAAGCAAAGATGGACGGAAATATCCCAGATAGAAACACAAAGTCTGAAATAAAGACACTATTAGATATAGTTAAATCAATCAATGATCTTAATAGTAAAATTGTTGTTACTGAGAAGCAAGAATACACAAAAGAGGGTGATATCTCTAATATCTTTAGACAGATTAAAGCCCAGAAAAGTGGTGGAGATTAATGTTAGGTGATTTAGGATTTACACTTATTTGCCTAGCTTATTTCGCTGGTGGTATAACCATAGGCTATTACATACCAAAATGGCGAAAATCAAGAAAACCTAGAGGTGACGGTAGATGGGATTAGGAGATTTAATTAAAGGAATATGGGACGACCCAGATTGGGTTTTACCTGATGAGAATGAGCTTACTAAGGAGATTGAAGAGTTGGATAAAAAAATCAGAACCATGCCTAAAAAATCAAGAGAAAAGACAAAATTAGTCTATACTATGGCTAATAAAATGCAAATATTACGATTAGTACTACATAAGAAAAAATTAGAAAAATATAGACCAGATGCAGAAGGCAAATGGGTTTGGATTCCAGAAGAGGAATATGATGGAAGGAAGTATGAGTAGAGGGTGCTGTATTTATTGTGGTCATTGTGATGATGAGGTTATTGAAATGATGACAGAGTGTAAATGTCATTGTCATTCTAGAGGGGGTAATACCTCATAATGGCAAGACCAACAACAGAAGAACTATCAGAGAGACAAAATCTCATGCAAACAATAGCAGATTGTGCAGATAGTCCTAGTAAATTTAGTGAGATATTTCTTGATCATAAATTATTTGAGTATAATAAAAAATATGTTGATTGTAAAGACAGGTTCATAGTTTATCGTTCTGGGAGACAGGTTGGTAAAACAATGTCAACTGCAGTTAAATGCATACATTTTGCATTCTTTGCACCATTAATGTTAGAGACAATTAAAGATGAATGTACAATAGTAATTGCAGCACCAACACAAAATCAGGCAACAATCATGTTTGATAGAATTAGAAGTTTAATTATAAATAATGATTTTCTAAAAGGCTACATTGTAAGAAACACTCAAAGTGAAATGTGGGTTAATTATTTAGACGGCAGAGGTGTGTCAAAAATCATCACTAGGGCAACAGGTGAAACAGGTACATCATTGAGAGGTTATTCTCCTCATTGTATTATAGCTGACGAATGTTCTTTCATTAAATCTAGTATTCTTAAAGCATTCTTGCCTTCTGGTATGGCAACTCATGCTAGAGTTTGGTTAACATCTACTCCTTTTAGTAAATCTGGTTATTTCTATGAGGCATGTCAAAATGCTAGACCTAAAAACCCTGATGGTATGTGGAGAGAGTTTCATGTTAAATCTACAGATTCACCACTTATCCAACAAGACCCTACATTCATTGAAGAAATTAAGAAACTTACAAGAGACGAATATGTTCAAGAAGTCGAGGGTGAATTCTTAGATATAGGTAATGCATTAATACCAAACTCGTTAATTCAAGAAGCAATAGTAGATTTTAGACCAAAAGGGCAAGTAAGATACTATATGGGCGTGGATATAGCAAGAACAGGTAGGGATGAGACCGTATTTACTGTCATAGGTGTTGACGAAAATGATACAGTTTTTGTCGAAGATGTTCAAGCAGAAGCACAATCAAATGTAGTTGATGTTTGTGGTAGGGTAGGTGAATTTGTACGAAATTATAGATTAGAAAGAGTATTTGTGGATGAAACAGGTCTTGGAGGTGGGTTAATAGATTTGGCAAGGGAGCAAGATTTACCATGCCAAGGAGTAGTTTTCTCATTACAGCAAAAAGCAGAAATGTATAAAAATCTAAGACTCTTATTTGAAAACCACAATATAAAACTAAAAGACATAAATAAACTAGTTTATCAATTATCATATCTGAGAAGAGAATACACAGAGACTGGAATTATGAAAATTCGATCTGATGAGCATGACGACTACCCTGATAGCCTCGTTTTAGCATGTAAAGCCGTTAATGCTGGTGGTGGCTGGCACGTTATGGACGTTACAGATGGTCTAAAAAAGGCATTATTCGGTTAACTTTATATATTAAATGTAGGCATACTAGTCATGGGTAAAAAACTCGACGAAGAGATTGAGCACTTAAAACAAACAACTCATCCAATAAGAGCACCAGCTAGATCAAGAATACCAAAATATACCGATTTGAATGATTCAAAAGCAAGAAGAAATGTGAGAGTTCAAGAAGCATTAGATGGGTTGGAGAGAGTAAAATTAAGAAATGCAGATTTATTTGATGATCCTGACGAGGATAAGGCAGAAAGTGAGGAAGAACCATTACATGAATTAACAGATGGAGAACTTAAAGAAGTAGAGAAATTAAAATCATGGGAAATATGGCTAGAAAAAAATATAGAACCAACTAAAGACTTTAAAGGAACTGGAAAGGTACTTCATAGAGTGTCAACTAATAATGCAAACGCAGTAAGAGAGGCAGGAAATAGACCAGTGAAAGAATCAAAAGTTACACAAGAAGGAGATAATTCTGTGGTTCACAAACCTAGATCAAGAAAATTCAAGCCAAATCGTTCATTTAAAGATGATCAAGAGGAATTTGGGGACTATTATGACACCCAAAACCAAATATTACGATCAAAATCATGGGAAATATGGCTAGAAAAAGCACTAAGCGGAGACTCAGATCATATACGAGAGCCAAGAGTATATGAAGAAGCAAAGGCTCCACATGAAATGTCAACCATAAGCACTGGTTTCTCAAAAAGAGGTAAATTCGGTAATAAACTTACAGAAAGACCAAAAAAAGAAGCAGAAAGAGGTGCAAAATCTACACAGACAGGTAGGAGTGTCAGTCAACATTTAAAGCCTGAATCAGTAAAACACTTACCAAAAGGCATAGAATTACAATATTTAAAAGACCCAGAACATGAACATGAAGGTGCTGGAAGTACAAGAAAAATACCAAAAACTCAAGAAGAGTTAGATCAAGACTTTTTCAATAGAGAAGCAGAAGAATTTAAGAAAAGAAAGAAAAAATCATGGGAAATATGGTTAGAAAAAACAAAAATACCTAAAAAAGATAGACCAGAATCACCAAATAAAGAAAATAATTATCAAACTCAACTAGATAAACCTATACAATGGAGAGCTTTGAAGGATAAAACTTGGGAAAAATGGCTAAAAACCAAAGATCAGGGTCAAGGAGATGCTAAATATGGAAATCCACATGAAACAGGGATGGAAGACCCACGAGTTTTACAAACATCGAGAGATGATTTTTCATTAGAAGAACCTGAGGAAGAAGGCAATAAACCTTATATAGAAAGAAAACGTGAAAGTGATAAGGATGAACAATCTTAATAAGATAACACACACGAAAGTCGGAGATAATATCCACTACTATATAAATGGTCAGGAAGGACGTGGTGTGGTTGTCAAGATGAATAATGCCTATGTATCAGTTCTAAAAGAAACTGGTAGTATTGATGAAATTCACATCAATGATACATTCTTCGTAAAAGACATAGTAGCCAATAAAACTTGGAATGATATGACTTTGGAAGAAAGAACTGAAAATCTATACAAAGCACATGCTTATAGTCCACGATTCTTGTCAAAAACTTGGGAAGAATTACCACAAGAACTTAAAGATGTTCTACAAAAAACAAACATTGAGGATTCAACTCATGGTCAAATAGGCGGTAATAGAGCAGGCGTATCAACAGATACAGATGTAGAAGCACCAGAAGACTATAAAGGTGAATCAAAAGATGATAAGAAAGAAGAGTTTAAACATGAGCATCAAGAAAAACCAACCGTAGATAAAAACAACGGTATGGAACAAGATCATAAAAAAAAAGAACAATCTGACGGAATGACAGAAGATTGGCGACCAACAGGTGGCGAATCTGACAAACAAAAAAATTATATTAACAAAGATTATGTAGCACCAACAAATAGAAGAGTTTCAGCAAGAGCAAGCACAACTGGTTGGCAAAAAATGATTGATGCAAATGCACCAAAAAAGAAACAACCAAAAGCTGTTGCAGATGAAAATACAAAATATTTTGATGATAAAGGTAATCCAATTACAAGAGAAGAACATGAGGCTTATGCAAATAAAGGTGAAGTAAGACCAGATGATTTATGGAAAGTATGGTTAGAAAAAGATGCTTTAAAACCTTCTAAACAAGGTAACAAACCTGATCCAAAACAAACAGGTTTTGGTGATGAAGGAAGTGCAGTAGAAAATCCTTCTTGGACAAGTAACCCAGATACACAGAGTTTTCAAGGTCAAGCTACACATACAAGAAGAGCTTATAATAAACCACAAAGTTTTAGAGGTGATAAATATGATTCAAAAAAACCATTCAGTAAACATCGTTTGACACGATATGGGGGTAAGAAAGATGTAGCAGCAACTTATCAAAGATCAAGAACAGGTGATCCAAGAGTAACAAGTGATGATGACCATATGAGAGATCGTACAGGTAAAAGACAAACCACATCAACACAAGATGAACAAAGAGATAGAGAAGAATTAGCATATTGGAGAAAACATGGTAAAGCACCACCAAAGAAAGAGGAAGGACATGGAAAAGATTTAGGATTACTAAGAGATAATTCATTAGAAGATGTAAAACGAAGAAGAGGAGGAGCAAAATATATCAAATCACCAATTAAAAAATCATATGGTAAACCACTTTATGGCGTAACATCTTTGGAAAAAGAAGGTGACGGTGCTGGTAACAGTGGAGTTAACTCACTAGAAACAACAGGTGTTTACAATGCAAGATATTCAGATAATAAAGGAAGATATAGAGACCAAGAGAAGGATAAAGAATGACCGTAGGACAACCAGATATTAACCTAAACACATGGGGAATAACTTATGAAATAATTGATAAAATTTCACCAAAAGAACTTTTAGAAGGTTCAAAGAAAGACCCAAAGTCAAAACCAAAAAAAGAGAAAAAACCAAAAGAAACTTTACCTAAAAAAGAAAGAGCAAGAAAACTAGAACATACTCCTGAGGAAGAAGCAGCTTCTAAAGAACGTAGAGAGCATGAAAGGGCTGTTAGAGAGGTTAAGGAAGGAGACCCTGCAAAACGTAAAGAAATTCATGATAAATATCGTATGGAAGACTTAAAACAAAGAACTGGTGAAAAAAGAAGAGGTAAAGAAACTAAAGATACTAAATATTATTCTTATGATGAAAAGGCACCAGATTATACATCAGAACATGGAGCTGCATTCATGGCAACACAAGGAGGTCACGCTGTTACTCAAGAAGCAATTGAAAGAAAGAGAGAAAAAGAGCAAGCAGAAAAGAAAAGATCAAGATATTTAGGTAGAAAAAAGAACCCAGATAAGACTAGAGAATATAAAGAAGAAAAACAGTATAAACAAAGAGATGAACCAGTAATGGATCCAAAGAATCCAAAAGCAGCACAGGCTGTTAGAGAGACACAAACTGGTGGAGAATTTGGTAATAGAAAAGTAAAAATTCCAAGACATGCTGACGCTGGAGATAAAGCTGGTCATATCGGTTCACCAGATGTAGTTCCATCAAAAACAATTTCAGCAGCTGAGGTAAAGAGAAGAGCACAGGCAAGTTTCCCAAATCCACAGGCAAAAGATCGACCAAAAGATAGAGTTGATACCCCAGTAAAAGATACAAGAGAATATGTTAATCAAGCAGTACAAAAAACATTAAATGGTCTAAGTTCACTTAAAATAGGTTTAGCAAAAGCTGAGGAAGAAGCAGCCTATAAAAAATTCCAAGCTCATATGAAAGACCCAAGTTTGGGAGCAAGACATGTATCAGCATTTGGTAGAGGAAAAGATCCTCAACCTCTTAAAGACAGAAAAGAGAATGCACCAACAAAAATAACACCATCAGGTAGAAAATCTGGTCTAAATAAACCAGCATATGTACCTGAAAGATATAATAAGAAACCACAAGGTGAGGGTGCAACAGGTGATATTCAAGCAGCAAGTCAAGCAAAAGATATTTCAGCAGAAGTTAGAGCTAACGTTAAACGAATTAAACAAGAAAGAGCAGGTAGAACAAGTCAAGACCCTAAAACAAGATCTAGGGCAGCATATGATACTGGTGATGAGAAAGTCCCAGATAAAGTAGTACATTCTGATACTAAACCAGAACTACATGGTAAAGAAGGAAGACAATATCTTCAAGGTGAAGGAGCCAAAAAAGAATGGGAAAAATCACAAGGTCGTGGTCAAAAATATGCAAAAATACCTCCAAAACAATCAAAGAGTGGTCACAGTGAAGATTATCAAACTAAACGTACAATGTATCTAGCTGGAATGAGTCGTCAGGCAAGAACTGCTTTTGATAAACTATCAGCAGAAGAACAGAGAAAGAAAGTTACTTTTGGTACTAGACCTCAAAGTCAAAAAAAGAAAAAATCACTTGAACAAATAAAAGCTGACTTGGATAGATTAAACCTTTAAATAATACCTTTATAAACTATTAATATGCGAAAAGATGACACACATTACTGTATAGAATGTAATGCCGTATTACCTTGGAGGTATAAGGGTAGGCAAAGAATTTATTGTTCAACTATGTGTCGCAAATTATATTGTGCAAAAAATAAAGAAAAGGAGTGATTATTTCTTTGTTGGGTATGTCGAGTTAGGAATCTCGTTTTTATGATTAGACTGAGCATAATTTTCTAGTAATTTATGGAAAAGAACAGCGTCGCTTTCATAAAGATCTCCTGTCTTAGTCTTCTTAACAAAACGTGCAAATTTTCTGAAAAGCTCTTTATCTTCCCATCTTACACAGATTGTCGTATGTGAGTTACCAATTTTTCGTCTTGCCATACTAATCATTCATACAATTAATATATAAGTCTTTCCTCAATAACATCCTAGGACTTTTAAACCATGATTGAATAAACAATAATCATCTATCCAAGGTGGTTGTGGTTTCTGATAACCATCAGTTCCATAGAGATAACCTAACATGAATTTATCTGCTAATTTAATCTCAAAAACTTCATTATTGTTAAATGGTTTTAGGCTTGGTGTCATTGTTGATTTTTGAAATCCATTTGGTGCATTACTTTCATAGTGACCAAGACCTAACCCATGACCAAGTTCATGTAGGACTATATTATAAATAGTTTGTAATGGTAGTTCTACTCTATCAAGGTTAATTTCAAATTTAGATAAACCTGTCTCAGGGTCTTTATAGGCATCATCAAAATCCAAAACAATATTTGTATTACTTACTGCGTGTAGATACACAACTATGTAAGTAAATTTATGAGAACTATTAGAAAAATCAATACCTGTTAACCCCAAAGCACTTGGTCTCTCTTCATCTTCATTCCATGCTTCATATGTTAAGAAAATATTACAATGCCTGTAATCATCTGGTGTTTTATTCCAATGTTCATGGTAAGGAACTGTTGAATGTATATACATACTCCAATCACCCTCTGGTAGGAACTCTTGCATTTCTAATTGCCAGTCTAATATTGCTCTCCATGATTCAAATTCTACATCTTTCCAATACTTCCAATCAACATGAGTTGGATTTGGTTCAAACAAACAAACATGTGGTCTAACATCATGTCTTATTCCAAGATATTCATATTTATCAGATTCTGGGAATTGACCAAAAGCTGATACTATGGCACCAAAAGTAATTAATGATGAAATGAGGATTATCCATAATGCCTTTTCAATGTTATCCATAACATTTATAAATACGAGTACTTTATAAGTTTTTATGGGAACAAAGATAAAGGCAAAATTCGTTGGAGGATGTAAATCTTGTGGCGAAGAATGGAATGTAGGAGATGATATTTATTATCAAAAAGAACCTAAAGCCATATGTGCTAGCAAAGAATGTTTTGAAGACCAAGGAGGAAAATTTAATCCTTTCAAATCACAAACAACTCTTGCACCATTTAAACAACCCATAATAACAAAGCTTCCTAATGTTGAAGTTAGTGATGAAGTAAAGAAAATTACAGAATATTGGGATCAGTTTTTCCTAGTAGCACATCATAAAACAAAAGCAGTTTACCCTGATGAAGATGTTAATGGAGATAGATTTGGTCAGATAAGATCAAAAATGATGGATCAGTTAATGGCTCTTATTAGAATGGTAAAAGAATAAGGTTATATAATACACGGTTCTATACTAAATAATGAAATTGTCAGAAGTTCTAGACATTGATGGTACATTTGAACGTTCCACACCTTTAAAAGCTGGAGATCATATCTCAATACAGTCTTGTAAAGAAAAACATGTGGAAGAAGTCCAAGCCAGTTGTGTAGAAATTCAAACAACCGAAGGTTTAAGACATAGTTTTGGTAAAACAATAATTGGACAATTAAAATCTGATTATTACCAAAATGCAATTAAAGCTGGTCAAGAGAAGGACGCAAGCGATGGTGTTGAGTTTTGGGTTGTAGAAAAAGAAGCCGAAGGTACAGGCAGAATGATGCTTGCACTACAGCCTTGGGCTCCTAAACCATAAGGTTAAAATACTTCTCTCTCCTTTTTATTTTATGACTGATAAAACTTGTAATAAGTGTGGCGTTAAAGGCTTATGGTGGAATAAGAAACATTTTGAGAAGACAGGTAAATGGCAGTTAATAGACCATAAAGATAAGAAAGGTGAATGGTGTGTTAGGAACAATGCACCAAAGATAGATGTTTTTGATAAAACAAGTAAAATAATTCTATGTGAATATTGTGAAGATTCTAATTTTGGATTGTGTAGGTCAACGAAAGATTACCAAGCACATTTAAAAGCATACCATTCAAACAAAGAAATTTTAACAAATTTGGATTACATGTTTGGACATTCAAATCTCCAAGGAGTTAATCTTATTAATTGGAAATCAGATCCACACTACGAAAAGTACAAATCTTTAATTCAATAGTTTTATATAGAAGTACTTTCATATTACCATATGGTAAAAATTGGTGGTAGAAGTAAATCTTCAAAATCAATCATTGGTGGTGGAGATGTTCATGATGGAGCAAGTACAGCAGTTTGTAGTCCAGCACCATATAGAGCAGAACAAGACGATTATATTAAACCAAATGCAGTACAGAAAACGTTATTCAGCGCATGGGAAACGA
>VTLG01007576.1_pt1 | contig 44853 bp, 53 predicted proteins | sample 4694571 | NCBI WGS metagenome assembly VTLG01 (sample SAMN12604809, study PRJNA352737) | marine metagenome | biome: ENVO:00000447; feature: ENVO:00000209|ENVO:00000569|ENVO:01000036; material: ENVO:00002151; isolation source: viral sequences binned using virsorter ...
TACGATTAGGTCAACAAAAAAAATCGCCTCAAATTGAGACGATTTCGTAAGTCGTTAAAAAACAACAAGTTATAACTGAAAAAAAATTTACTTTTTTCCAATAAGTTTCTTGGCGAGTCCTACAATATACTCAACTGTTGTTGTGTGCTTTCTTCCAACAAGAATACCAACAACAAAGCCGACTAGAAAAATAACGATTGTTTCCATAATTTTTTTAAATTTTAAAAAGTTTACTTACCACTCTTTTTTGGAGTGCGTTTAATAACCGCCTTTTTGGTAGCTTTTCTTTTAGCAGGAGTCTTTTTGGTAGGGGTCTTTTTGGTAGCCTTCTTTTTAGGAGCTTTACCACCAACCCAAGCCTCGTTCTGAGGGGTCTTTGGGTCATCTGCTACGAACTTACCTTTGTTTCTAGCTCTCTTAGGAGTGGTAGGTGTTGATGTCTTATTTGACCCGCAACACTTCGTTGACGATTTCCCCTTTGTCAGTTGATAAATCGTTAAACCAATAATTGCTAGAACGATGTAAGTCAAAGGACTCGTTAGCAAAACTTGTAAAAAGTTTGCGTCTGTTACTACTGTTTCTTCCATAATATATACTTATTTGCGTTTTTATTTATTTGCGAGCGATTTTTCAGATTCAACATCTTTGTGTTTGTCTGTGATATGACGCTCTTGTATTAAAATTTTGAGCTTCATATTTAATCTAATCATGTCATTGTCCAATGCTTGTATTTGCTTCTTTAGCTTTCCCAATGAAGACCCTACTTGACCCAATGCAGGATTTACTTTTGTTGTGATCCATCTCCAGATGTGCCACACGAAAAATCCAAGACCAACCATAGCAATGAGGGAAAACCCAAACTTTGCTATGACGTCTGCCCAATGATTAAATTCATATCCGCTCATAATTGTTTATTTGGTTTATATTAAGTTGTAAAGTGTTTTTGTCAAGTTATTTATATTTAGCGTATTGTTTTATTTGCAATTTTCCGATTCGATTTTCTAAGTCTCTTAATCTAGCTCCTTGAAATAATAATACATTTTTTTGGCTATCAATTCTTGTTTGTTGTTCTTCTATTTGTGTTTCCTGCTTTTCAATTTCCATTAAAATTTTTGCTATCTCTGCATTCAATAAATAAAATGCCCATACTATAAGTAAAATTAGTGTTGGAATAATTAAGTTTCTTATTTTTTTAATCATCTCTACAATCTTCTTTTCCTTCACTTGCGCAAATTCTATCTAAATTTGGTTCACAATTAAAGGCACAAGAAAATTGAGCATCGATCTTAACGATGTCGTTGTTCATCACATCTACTTTATTTTCTAAAGATAGCAATGCTCCAGCGATTCCAGAAATTCTGTCAGTAACTTGAGCTAACATAAATTTTAAAATAATAAATAAAAAGTAACCAACGGCTAAAGCGGCTGTGATTGGTATACCAACTTGTTCTACAAAACCTAATATATCTCCTACCATAATGTCTTATTTGCGTTTTTTTAAATTAGTGAGCGTTTTTGCTCAATAATATTTACACATTAAAACTTAAATAGGCTAATTTTAAAATCAGTGTTATCCTTTTCTGCCTCCTGGAGTGAAATAAAACCCGATGATTGCTCCCAAAGTGGTGATTGCGACCAAAGAGATGTGCCCAGTTGTGATTGCTGAAGTGATTTCAGTTCCAGAAGGGAAGTCGATGAGTCCCCATAAAATTTTGATGTTTTCTTTACTTTCTGGTGGAGTAAAGGTGATGAGGGTGGTATTTGGGTAGATTGTGCAGAGGATGGATATGATCGCGAAGTTGAGCATCCCCATAAAAGCAATAAGACGACGAGTAGCCCTAGTGAACATACCAGTATCCTTATCGGTTTCACCGACCAACATTTTTTGAAAATCGTTGTCCATGCCACGGATTTGCATATCCCTAACAAGTTCTCTGCGTTCTTTCGCAGCTTTAGCTTCTGAAATGCTTTGGAAAATTCCACCAACAATTTTAAGCATACTGCCCATGCCAGTCGCCCCCAGTGTGGATAATAACATCGTGATAAGTCCAAACATAATTTCATTTACACTATAATAATTTTATTAGTGCAAAATTAAACTTTAATTTGATATAAATCTTATTTCTATATTTTTGATATCTAAATCAAAAATTCCGTTTTTATTCATTACAATATCAATAGTTGGCATCATTTCATCGCCATCATCAAATAGTTCGATATCAAAAGAGTTAAACCCTTTTTTTATTGCAAAAAAGTTTTTATTTAAATAATTTGGAGTTTCATCAACTGCATCATCATCTTTAGTTGACAAATATATTCCTTTGTTAGTGACGGGAGGAGTGCGGCTATGGGTAAAATTGGTAGTGTCTATGTCGGCTGTGCCTTCTGCTCCAGCGCTATTTTGTGTTATATTAAAACTTACTCTAAATTTAGCGGGGTAATTAGCTAATGAGTCTAAATCCATCCCATTGCTAACAGCTTCAGCCCCATCTTGCGAAAATAGTCTTATAGTTCTATTAGACCCTGGCATACCTCGTTTAATTATTTGCGCTCCTCTGAGATCACTGTCCCAAATTTGTTGAACATCGCTGCTTGAATTACCTACATTACCTTGATTTCTAGCTTGTAAAAGTGTGCCAAAAAAATTAGTATTTAAAGGTCTAAGACCACCATCTACGGGTTGGACAATTTCGCTTGAAAGATTAAATTCTCTTAACTTTTTATTATATTCTCGTACAGCGTTTTTAAAATATGTTGAATCAGAAGAAAAAACAGAAAGTAGACTAGTTAAGCGACCAGAATAATGACCTTCAAAAAGAGTTTTATCAGAACTTGCGCGAATTTCTTTTGTTAAAAGATGTATATTTTCTGCCATATACAATATATTACACCAATTATTTGATTAATTTGGTATAAATTTTATACCCATTCTACCCACATTTGTATCTTTATCACTACACCAACCTTCGTATTCGATGTGGTCTTCGGCATGAATTGTTCTATATATTTGATAAAATAATTTTTCGTCGCCTAGCATTAAACAATGGTGCTCTTTATCTACAGATACGAGAGAGCCTTCTCCCTTAAATGCCTCAAACGCGCGCAGTCCGTGATTAGTTCCTAATACTTCTATTTGTCCCTTCATAATTAAATTTACACTATTCTTTTTTATATTTTTTTAAAATCCAACTACTGCTATTTTTTTTATCTTTACCGCCTACGCCAAACACAAATATAACATCATCGAAAACCATTTCTGGAATATTGTCTTCTGTTCTATCACCGCCATTAAGCAAAGATTATTTGGGCAAATGGAAATAGCATCTTAACATTTTTAATCGCTTCAATCGCTGTGTCGTCTTGATCATTAAATAAAATACATCCATCTACATATCTAATCGCAGATAATATTTCGTGACGTTCTTTTTCTGGCAAAAAGTTTTTACCCTTTTTTCGGCAAAGCCAATCATCAGAATTTAAACCAACGATAAGTTTATCACCAAGTTTACTTGCATCTTTTAAATAAGCAAGGTGTCCAGAGTGTAGAGGATCAAAACCTCCAGTTACTAATACTATTTTTTCCATATTTGATGTGGCATGTTTAAAATGTCTGACATCTTCACAATTGAGATTAGGTCTTTACGTCCTTCTCTTTGATAGCCCTTATACAAAGCATCTCTACTATTTGTAACTTTCTTACTCAAATCGCATTTGACTTGACACATACCTAATAAATAATTTCTTTTTATTAAAACAAAATCTTTATCACGCTCAAATGCAATTACATCTGTTTGACCACGAAGCCAACCATCTCTGCCTTGAACATTTTTAAATTCAACCCAAACCAGCTCGTCTTGTTCCGAAGCATCTGAGCGATTAATCTTTTTTTTAGCTTTTACATCAATTGTTCCAAAATTACTAAAGTAATCAATGTGACGGAATTGTTCTTCTCTATTTGCCTTACGATAGTTCGGGTCTCGTTGACGCAGAAGCGGGGCAAACGCTTTTTCAATTCGTTGCCCACGATTCCAACTACCACTATTTTTCCATTTACTCATCTTTAACAAATAGCCCATCGACCATCTTACCTTTGCGATTTTTTATTTCTTCGTAAGCATCCGCTAAACAATCAACAGAGTCTAAACCAACTATATTTGCAAGTAAAATAATAGTAACCAACATATCTCCTATACCATCAGCGACTTCAAGTATAGATTCCTTGCCATCCTCAAGATCCCGTAAAGCGCCAAGAGTTTCATAAAGCTCTTCTCTGGTTTTATGTATTTGTTTGATTGCTGTTGAATTTTCAAGGATATTTCTGTCCTTCGCCCACTGAATAACTTTTTTTTGTAATTCTTCGTATTTCATATTAAGGTCTTCCAAATCTTTTAAATTATTTTTATTTGCTTTATGCTTCGTTGTTTAGCCATTTTTTTATATGTTCTTTGTTTATTTCATTTTCTTTTACTTGAAAATAAACAGCTAATTTTTGCTTATCTAACAATTTAGGATTTGTGCCATCGTCGGACTGTATTTTAATATATTTCGTACCGTAAAAAATCTTCATTGATCTTCTATTTCTAGAATTTGTCCTGCTTGGCTTGTATTGTAGTGAAAGCCGTCATGCCAGAATAAATTTTCAAGAGCATCATAAACTTCATCTTTTTCTGGAGTTGGCTCAACAAATAACTCTGCACCATTATCATCTTCGTGACGACCAATTTTGTATTCTACGCCTTCTACTTTTGCTTTAAAAACATAGATGATTTTACTGTATGTAATTTTAGGTGTTTCTGTAATTTCTATTTTCATAATTTTTATAGGAAGCTTAACCATATAAAAAGGGCAATGGCGAAACATGCACCAAATATTCCCATTATTACCTTATCTGCTGTTGTAAGAGATGCGCGGTCAGCGTTCTTTTGGTTCATTGATTTTTTCATAACTTTGTAATAATTAAATATAATGTAATTAAAAATGTCAAGCAAAAAAGTAAAGCAAAAATCTTATCTTTCTTTTGCTGTTTTTCGTAGCTAGCTACTGCTAAAAATTTTTTATTTTTCACTTGCGTTTTGACTGCCTTTTTTCTAAATTACTTTTGATAGCTTTATCAATTTTTTGTGTGACTAAGCGACCAACGTGATCATTGTACACTAAAGCTCCATACGTCCGCCCCATCAACTTTTTCTTGGTTGGGTTGGGCGCTCTTAAATCTACTCCTGGTTTTGTTCTTTTAGCCATATTATCTATTATGTTGCAAAAGAAGTTAAAGTCAAGTAAAAAAAGTGATTTATTTTTAAAAAAATTTAAAAAAATTAGAAATATGTTATTTTTAACTTATTATAAAAGTTAGCGTCAAATTTATAAGGTGGTGGTGTAAAATATTTTATGCCAAAGAAACTCTCTCCAGAAGAAGCGCAAAGAATAGTAAAGAAGTTCTGCAAACCTCCTTATGATCCAGATGAGGCTAAACTAAAAGAGGCTATGTGGGTAATTATGAAGGAGGGCGGAGTCGAAGCTTTTGAGTGGGATGAACCAGAAGAAGAGGAAAAAAAGCCTGGAGCTGGAACTTTAGCTAAGGAAGCTAGTCAAACTGCGTCTTCAGCGGGTGGCGGTGTATTAGAAGGAGCTGGTCAATATGTTGGTCAAATAATAACTAATGTTCAAGGTCTTGGTGCAGCTGGAGTGATAGCAATGAGTTCTGCCACATATTTTCAAGCCGAAACAGTTGTAGACTCAACAGAAGAATTTACCGAGATAGTTAGAGAAATCGAAGTTGAATATGGGCAAACATTTAATAATTACTTTATAGAAAACGCTGCATATCTTATTGATAGCATCCCAATTATTGAAAATATACCAGTAATAGGTAGTGCTTTAGAATCTGCATCCGAAAACTTGCTAGAAGTGGCAGATGATATGGAAACTGTCGACGAAAAGCAGGAAAGAATAGAGGCGGAGGAAGCTGCAGAAAAAGCAGAAGCTGAGGCAAAAGCAGAGGCAAAGGCCGAGGCTGAAGCAGAAGCTGAGGCTGAGAAAGAAGCCAAAAGAGAACAAGCCAAAGAAGAGAGAGAAGCGAAGAGAGAGGAAAGAGCAGCTAAGAAAGAAGAAAATTCAGAAGAAGCTGAGTCTGAAGAAAGCGAAGAGCCAGTAGAAGAAGCTGAGGAAACTGAAGAGCCAGAAGAAACTGAAGAGTCGGATGAGGTTGAAGAAACTGAAGAATCAGAGGATGCAGAAGAGACCGAGGAAACCGAAGCTAAGGAATCTGAGGAAACTGAAGCTGAGGAAACCGAAGAAGTTGTAGAGGAAGAATCTGAACAGGAAGCTGAAGAGCCTATAGAAGAAAAATCTGAAGAACCTGTAGAAGAGGCAGAGGAAGAGCCTAAGAAGAAAAAGAAAGGTGGTTTCTTTGGACTATTTGGAGGAAATGATGAAGAAGAATCTGAAGAGCCAGAAGAGGAATCAGAACCCGAGCAAGAAGTTGAACAGGTAGTAGAAGAATCAGAACCAGAGGCTGAAGCAGAGCAGCCAGAATCAACAGAAACAAGCCAAGAAGCCGTTGAAGAAGCTCCAGAAGTAGTGGAGGTAGAAGAGGCTCCAATAGACGATTTAGACCCAATTAAACCCCACTCAGACATCGAAAGTAATGATGCTGGAGAAATTATTGAGACCGAGCTTCCAAGAATATTAACACCAGACGATGCTGTTGTAGTATCTCCATCTGGACCAGCAATAAATTAAGTGTAAAAATAATATGGAATTAGATTTTTCAGAACAAATTAGAAGTAACGCGAGTCTTTGGGAAAATATCCGAAAGAAAAAAGAACGTATTAAAAGAGGCTCCAATGAAAGAATGCGCAAACCTGGAGAAAAGGGCGCACCTACAAAAGAGCAGATCGAGAGAGCTAAAGGAGAAAAATCTGAAGCTTTAACAAAAGATCAAAAAAAGAAATTTATGAGATTAGAAAAAGAGGTCTCAATAAAAGATTTTATAAAAAGGTATGGCGAAAAAAAAGGGAAAGCTATATATTATGCCACGATTACAAAAATGGCAAAAGCCGCAGACAAAAGAATACCAGAAAAAAAGAAAGATGGGACAAAGAGACCCAAATCAGAACATTCTGATTTATACACCGACGAAAATCCGCAAGGCACTATTAAGGGATTAGGCTTTAAAGACGCAGAAACAGCTCGTAAAAGCGTTAACATCATAGAAAAGTCTAGTAAGCCACACAAACATAAAGTTCAAGCTACAATGGCAATGGAACAGCGTTCTCGCTTTGCGGCAAAAAATGCCAAAGATTCAGAAAAAAAGAAAAAATTACTACAAGCCAATAAAATCTATAAAACTTATTTAGAAAAGCTAAAAAAGAGAACAAAGGAAATGAAATGATACAAGAAATAATAGAATTAGCAAAAGGCAATTTATTTAAGATGGCAATAGCCACAATTGGTATTTTATCTATTGTGTTCCACATTCTACCCAAAGGCGAAAAAAAGTCTGGATTTTTTGGCTTAATAGGAGACGCAACTAACTTTATTAAAAATATATTCAAAAAATGAAAAAATTACTATTGCTACTAACCACAATCACAGCGTTAATTGTTTACGCAGATACACCACCACTTATTCAAATAAATCCTATTTCTTTAACATTACAAGATTTTTCTTTAGGTAAAGATTTGAATTATACAAGACCAAATGGAAATTCTGGCTTTGATAATGATGAATACTTTTATAACATAGCGAGTTTTACAGTAGACACTGCTGGCACTTATAATGTTTTAAATACGGTATTTAATGCTAATTATGTAGGAGTTGATAGAACATTTCAGAACGAAACAGACCTTTTGCCAAATGGAACTCCATCTTGGATGGCAGACACAATGATTTATGTTTATGATCAACCATTTAATCCTGCAACACCAACCAATCCTTTGTTCTTTGCAGATAACGACGACAACGCAGATTATGAGGGAGATGGCAATGGAGATTTACTGTTTAATCTATCAGCGAGTTTGGAGACAGATACAACATACTATGGAGTTATTACTACCTACGACCCAAAAGTTGCTGGTGATGGATGGATGACAATAAGTGGCCCTGGAGCTGTAACTTTAAATATGGGTGTTATCCCAGAGCCTTCATCTTATGCTTTATTCTTTGGTTGGATTGCATTTTTGTATGTGGCAATCTACAAAAGAAATGCATAAGTTCCTTATAGTTTTATTATTAGTAGCATCAGCCCTCTACGCAGAAAAGAAGTTTAAGTTTACTTCATTCAGTAGAATATTCTACGATGACAATGTATTTATGCGGGCGGCTGGTACGCCCAATCAAACATCGACCTTTTATTTTAGTCAATCACTAGGGGTAGAAGGTAAGTTCTTTAGAGATTTAATAAATCTAAAAGCGCAACCAGAAGTAAGGCATAGAAGCGTTGATAATAAAACATTACTATTTGGTAACGTCGGCATCAGAGGCGAGTATGAATTAACACCAAAACTTATTCTTAATTCTCACGATTCTTTCTCTCATTTAGAAAGAGAACCAAGCGACATTGACGATGACCTAGATGTAACTTACTTTATGTATAAGAGTTCGTACACGCTAACGTGGAAACCTAGGCATCTCTTAAAACTTAAAGGCGGCTATGAAAGCCATGTCAAACGTTGGTCGGAAAATTTACCCGTAGGAGTTGGCAGTGAATTAACCAATGGCAACTTTACTAAAGATACATTTATGTTTGGTGTAGAACAAATTCTTGGTAAACGTTTTATTTTAGAGCTGATTGGAAAAAAATCATTTTTAGATTATAACGGAAATCGTGGAGCGATTGATACCGATACGTATTATACTCAATTTTCGTATATAATGAATCCGTCAACTATTATAAAAATAAACTATGGTGTAATCGATGCATTAATAAAAGATCAATATGGCACAATAACTGAATATTCAACTCCTACATATGGAGGCAATATAACATACTTCACGGAAAGGGGCACAGTAATTTTATTGGGCACTGTATACGAAGTGCTAGATTCATCTGTTGCATATTGGAATATGAAAGAGAATTTAAAAACATCTCTCATGATGAAATATCCAATCACACCAAAACTTGAACTAAACTTAATGGGTGCTCATCTTCTTACCTCATATAAAGATATTGGTAATCGATATAACGCTGGATTAGAGCGCGAAGAAGAAGTATTTATGTCAAACGTAACTCTTGCTTGGAAGTATAATGAAAACCATTATGCTGAAGTTGGTTATCAAGGACTACATCTACTAAATAAAGATGCAGATGTATTTAAAAATAAGGTATTTGTTGGGTATCGTTGGAATTTTTAATTAGAACCGCTAAAGGTTTCATAAATAATAAATTCTGGTTGAGCTTCTTTTTCTTTATATTTATTTGGGAAAACAGTTACTGGGTGTTTCTTCCCCTCTATAACCACGTAGCCAGCTAAATATTTACCATTTTTACCTTCTCTTTTCCAAAAAGCCCCTCTCTGTTTATCGGTCCATTTACTCATGCTTCAGAATATATGGTAAATTTTTGAAAAGTCAAGTCAAATATTTGACTCGACAATAGTGAAATCCTCTTCTTCTGCTACAACTTTTGCATTGTAGTGTCTACAAACGAATTTAACATATCTGGTGAAGTTAGATCTTTTAAATAATCTAATTACTAATTTGGATTTATTATATTTTTTACCAATCATTTGAAAAAACGTATTAGCAGAATTTGCTATTTTTTCTGTAAAATAATATTCTGGATTAACAAAAATCCATTCTACAACTTTAGATTTTATACCAAACGAATAAAAGGCAACTATTTTTTCAGTGTCTGAATCTATTAACAAATATTTTTCAACATCAATCCTAATTGCCTCATCAAAAGTCTCTTTCATTTTTATGTTTTTTTCCCTAATCGAAAGATGATTTGAATTAGACTTTAACAAAAATAAATCACTGTTAATAGCAAATTTTTTAAAAAATAAAAAAACTTCGTCATAGTCCTTTTTTAGAAATTTTCTAAACTTTCCGTTGTTTAAAATTATTTTACTCATAACTCTTTACTATAACCAAGCTTGTCAAAATCTTCTGACCACATTTTAGTCACCATATCTATTGTTGTTTTATTGTAATATTCTCTATATGGTAAACCTTCGGTAGAATTTAATTTTACTAATTTTCTTTCTATTCCAAATATATTATTGTCAATAATAAACTTCTCAAAATCTTCTTGTAAATTTTCAAATCTTAATTTTGTAATATCGTGATCTACATCTAAATAATTAGTTTGTTTTATAGATGCTATTTCGTCTTTATTTTTTCTATTATCAAAACAATATTCTACGAAGTTTTCAAAACTGTCACATTTTTTTGCATAATATTGTAAAACTTGTTCTACTGGAGCTTTTGTTTGGGTTAATCTTTTACAATATTTATAAGTAGAAACCATTCTATCAAAAGGATTCCTCACTATACAAAAAACTGGATAATTTAAAATTTTTGCGCCAAGTATCTCTACAGATTCGGAGAGAAAAGCGTGCGAAGGATTAAAGTAATTACGAAATCTTCTTTTTTCAAATAGAGAAACTAAATCTGCGTCTCTTAATAAATTAACGTGTCCACACTGTTCGTACATCGACGAGCTGGCGTTTTTTGGTATTCTTATAAAACATACTTTATTTTCTGTATTCATATACACCTTGAATTTAAATTTATTTCTACTTTTTTAGGATTGAATTTTTTTAAAAGTGCGTCTTTGGCTTTTTCTATTTTACTGAAATCAGAGCAGCAGAATAAATCAAAGCAGACGCGATTATATTCTGGCCAAGTATGACAAGAAAAATGTGATTCCGAAAGTATAAAAACAACAGTTAAACCTTGTGGTGTAAATTCAAAAAAATCTTCATTAAGTATATTAAGATTAGATTCCGAGCAACAGTCTTTCATATAAAGTATCATTGATTCATGATTTACTAAAACATCAGAGTTTTCTAAAACCATGTCAATACTTAGTGAATGCCCCAATCTCCTCTTTAGTTTTGTTGGCTTATCTAGAGTGTTAAAATCTTTGTCGAAACAAAAAGATGATTCGTGTGTTTTTTTATCGTAAAACTTGGTTTTGATTTTTTCATTTTCTTGCCAATTTATTATTTCAAGATCGTAATTAATTTCATCAGAACACATGACAAAAGAATATTTGCCACTAAAAAAATATGGCACTGGGGCGCAAAAAGCTTTACAATAATTAAATGCTTTTCTTAAAGACGATAATCTTTCAAATGTATTGTTGGAGCTAAATCCACAATAATCATCATTATATGTAATAATGCCATTTTTATTTAAAATATTTTTGCATTGTTTTATATTATCTAAATCTCTTAAATTTGTTTTAGAACTATCTAGATCTTCAGTAGAATTAAAATCTGTAGTATCTATAAAAATAATATCAAATTTTTTCTTGGTTTGTTTTATAAAATTACAAGCGTTTTCATTTATAATGGTAACCTTTTCATTATTTAACGCATCGCCAACAAAAGGCATATATTTTTTACAAGCTTCAATAATTTCTGGAGATATTTCAACGAGCGTAATTTCTTCTATGCTTTTGTATTTCAAAAGTTCTCTACATATACCGCCATCTCCACCGCCCAAAACCAAAGCTCTTTGGGCATTTTTTAGATAGGACATGGGCGTATGAACCAAGGGTTCATGATATTTCTCTTCTCCCCATTCAATTAATTGAATATCATCTTGTATAACTAAACACCTGCCTAAATTTTCTAGTTTTAAAATAGAGAAATTTATAGGCTCTGCTAAGTTTAAATTATCTGATTTGCCTTCATAAATCGTATCTTCTACTGGAAAATAATAATCTATTACTTGGGATTCTGAAGAAAGTTTCCTATACACCATTGGTGTATTATAATTTATAGTTTTGATATTTCAAAACTGTTCAACTGTATCAACTTAACATTATCAGTTGATACTATTCTTATCTTTTGTTTTGACTTTAAAAACTTAATAAATGGCTGCTGTTCATCATAAAATCTAACTAGCATTTCTGATACTCCATATCTTTTAAAACCGCTTCCAATGGCTTTTTTGAGCCAATTAAGACCATCTGTACCTATTTTTATATTTGGATTTGGTATTACAAAATTAAGAACTAAGTAAGGCTCATCTTTTTGGAAGCAAACAAACCCTAAAAATTCTGAAGAATCAGCGTCTTCAACTACAATCTTATGAGTATCTTTAGATGGCGGAAAAAATGACTCTAAATTTTCAATCAATTCGTTTTTTAGATCTTCGACTCCTTCTGTAGAATTAATAAAAGTGGAAATATCTTTACTTAAAAAATCATTAGCATAACTAAGTAATGTGTCCTTATCGGCTTTAACATAATTTCTAATCTTTATATTTCTAGTTATCATAATCTGGTAATGTGAAAATTGGCCTATTGAATTTATCCCTTGTATACAACTTTACACCAAAAAATCTTTTAATAAAATTGATATAACTTTCGTATTTAGTCCTATTCAAAAGGGCGACTGTGACATTTTGGGCTTTTTTTTGTGATTTTACAACTGTCACCATTTTTTTGTAACTTTTGACAAAATTTGATTCTCTTTTATAGGATGGATTGTAGATGACCAGTTCTATATTTATTGAGTCTGGCATAAAAAAATTACGTTTGAATGAGAAAAATGAGGCAATTTTATCTTCATTATTGTCGTAAACGACGTAACAAAAATCGCATTTTAATATTATTTTACCAAATTCTGATAGTAAAAAATCTTCATACAGTTCAGAATTGGCATCTAATTCTTTTTTTGCATAGGCTGATATTTGAGTTTCAAGCTGAAATTTTTTAAAAAATAAGAAAACTTCTCTAAAAAAACGAGGTTCATAGGGTAATATGGAGAAGTTACTATCTAAGCAAAAATGGTGTTTTAAGTGTAACATATGTTATGGCAAAAGGTATTGAGCAAAATTTTAAAGAGTCTATATTTGATTTAGAGCCAACAGCTTTATTGGAGTTTTATACCCTGTTTTATGACTATCAAAATGATAGAAGTAAAGTATTATTTTTCCACGGCTCCACTAATAATAAAATATCAGAGCCTATTATCTACGCAGGACAAGAATATTTGCCAATTTCTGTAGAAGCGAGCGGTTTTGAAGTGTTAGGAGATCAAAAACTGCCAAGACCGACAATAAAATTTAGTAATTTTGGTTTATTTTTCTCATCAATGTTGAGAAAACATAATAATTTATCAAATGCTAAGTTAGTAAGAGTAAGAACTTTTGCTAAATTTTTAGACGACGCGAATTTTCCAAACAACACTAACCCCTTTAATTCTGCCAATCCAGATGCAAAAATAGAAAACGAGTCGTATTTCATAAATAGAAAAACCTCAGAAAATAAAGCTTTTGTAGAATTTGAATTAGTCTCAAGTCTAGAATTAGAAAACATAAGTGTGCCAAATAGAACAGTTAACGCTAGATATTGTTCATGGGTATACAGAGGTTTTGGGTGCCGATATGGTTACAATTCTGAAATTACTGGAGACGGTTTCAATAGACCAATTGCAACATTAAAAGACGACTTATTTGTCATTCAAAGTGGACAAAGTTATATATTGAATCCAGAAGTTTTTGATCAAACAAAAGAGGCGATAGGAGTAAGTTGCGCTTCTGGTGAAACTGATGGAATCATGGTTGACAAAGGTTTTTGGCAGACGGGTCAAACATATGAAGCTGGTGATTACATATATTTAAGAGATCAAGCTGTAGATAAAGCACAAGATTTAGGAAATAATGTATATAAACAAATAAACGCTTTTTACATATGTAGAACGCCACACAGTAGCGACGAATCTAAAAGACCAAATTTAAACAAAGATTTATGGGCAGAAGACATTTGTTCAAAAAGTATTCATGCGTGTAAACTTAGATATTCTAACGATGAATATGCTGACGCTATTAACAGAACTTTCGAAATAAGATTTGGGGGTTTTCCAGGGACAGAAGAATTTAGTTATAGTTAATGAAAGTAAAAGACCAAATAATTAACATATCACTAAAAAATCCTAAAGAAGAGATTTGCGGATTTGTTGTGCAAAAAGATAATGAAGAAAAAGTAATTCAGTGTAAAAACAAAGCTCCAGAAAAAGATAAATTGTTTTTAATTGGTGCGAAAGATTTTTTAAATATAAAAAGAAAAAATGAAATCATAGCAGTTTTTCATTCTCACATTATTGGATCTGCTGAGCCCAGCGAATTTGATTTAAAGATGTCTGAAGCTTTATGCTATCCATTTATCATATACTCTATACAAGAAAATAAATTTAATAGTCATGTACCAAAATTTTCTGAAATTAATAAAGAAAAAATAGCAAAAATTTTAAAATGAAAACAAAAGTAAAATTATATGGCAAACTTGCAAAGATGTTCAGAGAAGAGTATGAATTCTTTAACATAAAGGCTGGGACAAATATAGCCTCTGCCATAAATTCAGTAAGCCCAAAATTTAAAAACCAAATTATAAAGGATCAATCCGAGGGAATACATTACGAAATTTTAATAAATGGAGAAACAGTAAGCTCGAAAGAAGAATTTTTTATAAATCAAAAAATTAAAACAGTTGAAGTCGTACCAATTATTCTTGGAGCTGGATTTGCGGTAGCTATTGGAACTGCAATGGCTTACGGTGGAATTGTTGGCATTGGAACTGGATTCTTTGCAGCGGGCGCATTAGGTGCGACCATGCTTTTCACTTTTGGTGTTGGTTTAGCTTTAGCTGGATTAGTTTATATGATGAGTGCCCCAGACGCAATAGATCCAGTTGATCAAGAAGCCGCAGTGAAGGGAGAATCTTACTATTTTAGCACAACTAGAAACGTAGCAACTCAAGGTTCTGCTGTGCCACTAGGTTATGGAACTTTAAGGTGTGGCTCCAAAGTTGTAGGAAATACTATTAGAAATGTTGATGTAGACGCAGAAGTAACAACCCAAGCAGGAAGTGGAAGTTCTGAAAGGAAGTTGACGGGAACTGCAACAAAATCAATGATTGGTTCCATTGGCAGTTTTTATGGTATTGTACCAAGAACTCTTCAAGCAGCTCAACCAGGCGCATCAGCTGATTTAAATCAAACACAAAGATTTGTTGAAACGTTTGGATCAACAACATATGATCAAAGAGCTGCTGGTGGACGAAACTATCAAGCACGATAAGCGGCAATTAAATAATTATGTCTTTACCCAATATTAAAAAAACAATTAAAAGAAATATAGAAAATTCTATAGGTCTTCTTTCTGTCGCTGGTGCTGGTGGCGGAGGTAAAGGTAAAGCTGGGGCTGGGGGAACAGCTAAACTTAAGCCACCAGAAACATCTGATTTGTTGCGCAGTAGAGCGTACATGGGCGTTTTAGATTTAATATCAGAAGGGCCAATTGTGGGCCCAGTTTTAGAAGACGGTAGCGTCGCAGTTGGAACAGAAAAACTTTCTTCTGTTTTTTTTGATAAGGTTCCAGTTAGAGAACCAACAAAAAGATCATTAAGAAAATGTAATATAAGTCCCTCTGATATAAAAAGTGTTGGCAGGCTTAATAATGAAGATTTAAGAGATGCTATAAATAACTTAAGAGATTTAGTTGAGGACTCGGGTATTGGTCTTGCTGAAGGATTTTACTATGAACTTAAAAGTAGTTACGAAACATCTTTTTCAAGAAGTTCATCAAAAGTAAGAAAAACTACAACATCAAGAACAGCAGGCAGCTTGATGGAAAACAGAAGCAGTGGCGGACGCAGGAACCGTCATACAACTACTTATGTAACTGTTTTTGAAGATAAATTAAACGAAATAGTTATTAAAAATAAGGGTTATGGATATACCGAAGCTCCGCGATTAAGAATAAGAAGATTTGAAACAAATGCAAAAGGACAAAAATATGAAATAAGCCCAAGTAGATATGGAACAATTACAACAAGTATAGATCCAATAGGAAGGATTTCTAATGTAACCAGAGATGGAGAATTTGTTTGGCCTGCTAATACAGATTGTACCTATACAACAATAATTGATGAATTTGTTCCTCGAAAAGCGACAAGCGGAACACAAAAATTTCAAGAAAGTCAATTAGAAAAATATTTAGATTTAGGCAGAGAACTAAGCAATTTTGCAGAAGCACTTTCTTCTGATGATTCTATAGATCAAAGAGTGGGATTTTTTCAATATGAGTTAGAGAAAGATGTGAGAGCAGATAGTCTATATTATTCTCCAACCACAGAATATTATTCGTATCATGCAGTAGGGGAAGAAAAGTATGAAAGAACAGTCATTGACGAAGTGTCAAATGAAAATGTAGGCATTCCCAATGGATATTCATTTATATTGCCCGTTATAGATGAAAATGTTTCAATACCAGAAAGGCAGGGTCAAGTTTATGGCGGTTTAAAAGTAGTTAGTCTTGTTGCAGGGGGAATAATTCCTTTTTTTATTGGAAGAGAAACAGCAACTGGTACAAACGGAGAATTTTTAAGTGGCAACTTCATCATTGAAGATTCGTTAACTTCAACTAAAAAATCTTTAGCGACGACAAACAAAAGAGACATAATAGCATTAAATCAAGGAGGAGAAAGTTGTTACTTTATAGATTGTAACCAGTCTCAAAATGCACCGCCTTTGGGAGATACAGTTTTAAAACCTATCAATTTAACTTATTTTAGTAATTTCAACGATACTTTTAATTTCACAGATGCTGCAGTAAGATTTAATCCTGGAGATGAATTTCAAGCCCCAATTCCTGGTTTTGAAAGTTCATCTAATGATGTCCCAGCTCAAAAAGAGTTGCTGGGTAGATTTAAATTAGGTGGAAATGCTAGAAAGGGCACAGGAAACGATGACCCAAGAGACGGTGGAGATATGGCAAAGTGGACAACCACTCTGCCAAGAGAATCTCCAGAAGTGGCCCATACGCATATTATATCGAATAGAAATGTTGATTCTGCTATACCTACAGTGGTTATTGAGGCCTTGGGGGATACAGCCTCAGAAGGTGATGATATAGGAAGAACCCTTAAACAAAAAATTAATTTTGAAGTGTTATATGGATTTGAGGGGTCGCAAGGTGCTACAAATTATACGCCAGAAAATACGGCTGAACAAGCGCAAGCGCAACTAAGAGTATCAAGAGGAAAAGTATTTAGAGTAGATCCTGCAGAATTAATTATTGAATCAATATTCCCAGTAGAAATAAGTAATTTTAATTTACCTAGTCCTAACGCCACCCTTGAAGTTCTGGAAGAAAACGATAGTGCATCGGTTATTTTAAAAACAGGGAATGCTGAAGATGGTTTCGTAACAGGAGCAATTAGCAAAAATCAAAGTTTGCAAAATGCAAGTGGAATTAGTGAAGCGGATTTGGGAGACTACTTTTTTGTTATAGAAAATTTTCAAATAACTAATTCTGGATCACGATATGAAAATCTTGAAGATTTAAATTTGTCTATTTTTGGAGAATCAGAATATGTACCAAATGATATAAATAGCGTATTAAATGTTAATAGTGAAGGACAAATAGAAAAAACCTTAGATGAAACTAATAGGAAATTTTGTGGAGGATTGTATGGAGGAGCTTTTTTATTAGTAGGACAAGATAAACCAAGAGTTAGCACCTATGAACTACAAACTGATGTGCCAGACACATTGCTATATGAAGAGGATGAAAGAAGAATAACTTTAGGATTAAAGGAAGGCATACCAATAGAATCTCTTGCGCTGTCTAAATTTGATCAATCTGAAAGGTTTAGTGTAGAAGGAATAGTTACAAGCCCATATTTTTTAGAGTTAAGCGTTTCAGCTTTGCCGAAAAACGAAGAATTAAGAGATATAACATATGGCGAAATTGGTTTTACTAATGAACAAATAGAATCCTTAAATGTTTTAAGAACCGATTTAGTTTTTCCAGGAAAATCTTGGGAAAATGTTAGAAGAATTATAAAAATAAGAAAACTTGATTTTGAAACAGAGTCCGTTTTAATTAATAGAAGCGCTTCTTTAAGTCACATAACTGAGTTTATGAAGACCCCATTTAATTATCCATTCTCAGCGCTAGTATCAAATAACATTGACGCAAGAAATTTTTCTAATGTTCCAGAAAGACAATATTTAACTAAATTAAAATTCGTTTCAATACCATCAAACTATTGCGCTACCAAATCTGACGGGACAGATAAAAGATTTTTAACATCAACTAGAGAATCTGAATTAAGAAAATTATTTAGATTTAGTGGGAAGGAATTCTTTTGCGCAGAGGGAAATAAATCTTATCTTGATGATTCTGGAAATAATAATTTATCAACAATAGATTTTACTGCAAAACTATTTTTAAAATCCTTTACTAATGGTGGGAGTGTTTTTGGCTATAATCCAGAAGGTTTTAAATTTAATTTATCAAGTGGCGGAAATATAAATAAAAATATAGAAATATTTATTAACGGGCCGCTTTTAACTTTACAAATAAATGAAATAACTAGTGCATTAAATGTATTTTCTTTACCACTAGACTCAACTTTTTTAAACGATGTTTTAAATCTGTCTGTTTCATTTAATAATTCAAATATTAAACTGACTGTTACAAAATCAGACGGCACAAAAGCAGAAAAAGAATATTTTAATACAAGTGAGACAAAACTATTTTTAGATTTAGATACTGCAAATGCCGAAACTCAAGAAACAGATTTTGGAGTAAATTATAATGGGGAGCTACCTGGAATATATATCGAGGGATCAGATGGCATGGTTATAGGCGATATAGTATTGAAACTTAATGGGAAAATTGAATACTTACTTAGTGGCGAATTAATAGAAGTATCTAAATTTCCAAATTTTGCAATACGAGAAAAGTTAGGAAAGCACGCCTTGCTTAAAGAGATAGGTGTAAACCCTATAGAGGCATTAAATTTTAGTTAATATGGCAAATAGGGATCAGTCTTTCTTTTATTCGGTAAGATCGTTATCTGGAACAACTCCAGAAACGCAAACTGATTGTTTAGATATATTGAGAAGCTCTGATTTTGAAGAGAGATCTTTTACTCAAAATGAGATTGAAACAGAATTAGATATTTTTTGTGGTGGGCACAATATTTTAGTAAACACTGATTTTCATGTTGAGCCTCGAAACGAGCAAGTTATCGAAACCGCGGTCTACAATGATATTACTAACGATTCCGAAATGAAGAATTTTTTTAACTGGAGTTTCGCTAGAAATGATGGGCGTATTCACTCGACAGCTACTCCAGTAAGTAATTCTGAAATTTATGATATTTCAAAAACATGGACATACGGAAGCGGAATTAAACTACAGCCATTTGATATACAAACTACTGAGGACACTAATACCTTCGACGGCAAGAGCACATTTTTAGAGCAAATTGTAAATGCGCCAGATCAAACAGGTAATTTTGAAAGTATTACTCCTTTCACAATGTATACGGTATCAGCTTATGTAAAAAAAGTAGGTAGTCACGGAGATGTGATTTCACTGGCTGTTGATTTTTTTGAAAAAGACGTAAATGCAGAAATAAAAACAATAACGCAATTTTTTAAGGGTAACAAGGGGAAAAGAACAACGACCACAACTGAGCAATCAAATGTTGAAACAAACGATATAAGAAAAGGTCATTTTGCGACATTTGATTTAGACCAAGAAACGTGTGTATTAAAAAGCGAAGACTGTTTGGCAGATATACAAGAAGAAGACGGTGTTGAAGATTTTTATAGGATATCTTTAAGTTTTATAACTTTTACAAATTCTCTTAATACGCATTTTAGGTTTAAAATTTTTACGACAAGTACATCTAGAAATTTTTTCAATGAAAATCCGCCACCAGGGGGAGCAAATTTTGATATTGATGACCGTCATATCGATTCGAGAAACGCTAATTTAAATTGGTTACAAAATAATTTTCCAAGAGAAGCCAATCGATTCAAGTCTGCGAATATTAATAAATTTTCAAAATTACCCATTTTAAGTACTACTGTACCACTATACACATTAGATATAGTTAATTTAGGGGAGGATGCAAATGCTAATGATGGATTTTTAATTTTTGCTCCACAAATGAATATTGGGCCTACGGCTCAAAGATACGGAGAAAATGATTTAAGTAGTGTGACACATGACAACAAATTTAGTGCTGGAGATGCTGTGGTCACTAGAATTTATGAACAAAATGATACAACTGAACTGAAAGCAAGTAGAGAGCTTGATTTTATCACACCAGCGGTAGACCCAAAAGATAAATTAAATCATTGTCCAGCAATATGTGAACTAGGCAGTATTAACACAATTAATGGATATGCTGCTCCAAAATTTAATGGTCATGAATTTTTATATGTACCAGCGTTTGAAGATTCAGAGGGCGGGTCGATGATAAATGAAAATGAAAAATTTGCAATGAATATCGCTTTTTCTAGTTCGGAAAGTGATTATGGTCAAGGCGGTTACAATGAAGTAAGGGGAAAATTCAATCAAAACTTTTCTAAAGCTCAATTATTTGGAAATTATAATTTTGGCAGTGACAGCAGTAAAAATATTACTAATTTTCAAACCGATTTAAGCGGAACATTTTTCTTTGGTGTAGATAGAAATAAACCAATATTTAAAATATATGGAAGAGAAAGATTTTTTTCTTCAAATAGTCTGTCAACTAATAAAACAGCAAAATGGGATGATAGTTTAACTTTGGCAGAAAATTTATTTAATGATAGTCAATTGGGAGCTAGCGCAGATCTTACAATTGGCGCAACGGGAACAAGATTAGCTGTTTTAGATACTCTTGAAAAATGTGAAATAGCAAGAGCATTTGTTAATAATGCAAATTCAAAGCATTACATGGGGCTTAAACAAAGAGAGCTAACAACTAGTTATGCGACCCTTTATAAGAAGTTTGATTTTTGGGAATGGATAGATGGTCAGAGTCACGATGCCGTTTATTTTGCGAACCCACCTAGGGTAGATCCTGGTTTTTGGGACAATGGTCAACCAGACAATCATCAAAATATAGAAAACCGCGCTGAAATCGATAAAGATGGTCGTTGGAATGATTTAGATGGGAAGTCATCAAAAAATTATTTAATTGAAAGGCTAGGCGTGGATGAAGAAATAAACCTATCTGAAGATATTAACTTTAATGTATCTGTAGCTACAATAGTAAGAGACAAAGCAGATCATATTAGATCTTACTTAAACGGAAGATTAGTAAACACTAATACCAACGTGAGTGAATTTTGTTCCATAAGAAACGATAGAGATATCTTTTTAGGAAGAGCTGGCAGTGGAGAAAAATTTGCTCCAACAGCTGGCAGAGAAGAGCTTATATTCAACGTATCATCTGGTCATGAAAATTTTGGAACTGGTTTTGAGGGATTTTTCTTAGAGTTAAATATAGCAAAAGAAACAGCAACACATACTTTCTTAGATACTTATGATAATTTAACGGGGACAGTGACAATACAAGAAAAAGTTGATTATAATATAAATCAACACTTTCGAACAAATTATGTTGGAGATTATAGTGCTTTTACCGCAGACGTAGACACATCAAATGTACAAGAAAGCGCCATATCTAAAAAATTTGGTAAAGATTTAGAATTAATATATAATGGAGATTGGGATGGCACTTTTAAATTCGGTTGGACAGATAATCCAGCTTGGATTTTATATGATTTGATGACAAATCAAAGGTATGGTATTGGTAATCAGATAGATGATTTACAAGACATAGATGTTTTTTCATTGTACGATATCGGAAGACATTGCGACGCAGTAGATGAAAATGGAATATTTTCTGGTGTTAGTGATTTATTTGGAGGTTTAGAGCCTAGGTATTCTACAAATATTATTATGAACGAACAAGAGAATGCCTACAATATGATTTCAAATATAGCTTCATCTTTTTTTGGTTTAACGTATTGGGAAAACGGGACATTCAATTTTTCTTTAGATAAAATTAAAGAACCGATGTGCGTATTTAGTAATCAAAATGTTTTTGATGGCCAGTTTAACTATGGCGATCTATCAAAGGCTACGAGATTTACAAGAGTAAAAGTAAATTTCATGGATAAGAGAGATGAATATAAGCAGAAAGCAGAATATGTAGAGGATTTAGAAGCTATAAAAACATATGGACTGATAGAAAAAGAAATGAATGCACTTGGCTGTACTTCTAGAGGCCAAGCGAGAAGATTCGCAAAACACATTTTGTACAGTAATTTAATCGAAACAGAAACAATTAATTTTACAGCTGGTCAAGAAGCTTTACTGTTATCTCCAGGAGATGTATTTAAAGTAGAAGATGAGTTAAAGAATTTTGAAATCAACTATGGCAAAATTATGTCGAAAAAAATTAACCCACTTTCTGTTGAAATAGAGAAGAACATAAATACTGGATCAATATTATTAGGCGCAAGCGGAGGAATGTACGTATATAACAATTCAGAACAGAACGAAGTTCAAAAAATATACGATATGATTACCTTCGATAAAACTGAAACATTTAATAGCATACAACATAGTGGCACTATATCCCAAGATATAATAGATGGTATTGCTAGACCCCAAGTATCTAAATTGGAAATTTCATCAGTAGAAGAAAATAACTCAACTTATGAAATATTCTTTGCAGAAAATGCTGGGGTATCCCAAGTGATAACAGATTTAAAAATTGGCACCCCTTATTCTATAAAAATGTCGGAACGAACAGATCATTTTTATAAAGTTATAAAAATATCAGAAGAAGAAAAAAATATATACAATGTTCAAGGGTTACAGCATGAACCAGAAAAATTTAAAATTATAGAGGGTGATGAAGAGTTTGATCCAGATGAAAATAATTTTGAAATAGGAATTCCTAAAAACGAAATTAATAGACCTTTGGCGCCAGCGAGTGTATCTTTTAAAACTGGCCTTAACAGTATAGGAAAAGTTGATCTAACTGGACAAATACAAACGGCTGGAAGTAACGAAACAAAATATAGAGTTTCATTGTATAGGCCAAATGGATCTTATGTCACAAGAGAATTTGAAAAATCAGCTGAGTCACTAACTGATTTTGAGTTTAGAGACATTGTCGGATTTGGTGAGCACGCGGTTGAAGTAACATCTTTAAGAAATCCAGAGTCTAGCACGACGTTAAGAAAAACATTTAATTATCAACCCAAAATATCAGAGATAAAACAAGTGTTAAACATAGGAATTGTCACTACCAGCGGTGCTTCATTTAACGACTACACAGAAATTTCTGGAGTAAAGGTAAGGGAAGAAGAAGTGTTTGATAAAAACTTTTTATTCTTTACTAACATCAAAGATTCTTATAACAATGAAATACAGTTTTCTAATAAAACGGAGCCAAAATATGATGTAAGTTTAAATACTGGATCAAATTCTATTTTAGTAAAAGAAAATGTGGCTTCAGATTCTTGTATTTTAAATAGATCTGAAATTGAGTCTTTGATTGCAACAGATCAAAGAAATATAGATTTTAAATTTGAATTAAAAAATTCTGAACACACCAATGTTATTGATACTTTTTATTTAAAAACAAAAAATGAACCGCCAAGTATTCAAAGCGCGCAATTTTTAAGTGGAATAAAAAATCAAGTTTCATTAAATTTAGAATTACCAGAAGACGATAAAGATATAAATAGATTTGATGTATTTACTGGAATAAGTGGGGAGTTTGAATATTTCCATTCCCAAAATAGATTGTACAAAACAAGCAAAGAAAAAATTATCATGTCCAAAGATCTTTTCGCTACAGAAAGTGGATATGAAACGGGACTACTTAATTTTAAAGTAGTCCCAGTAGATCATATAGGTACTGGATATGCTTATCCAGAATTTTTAGCAAACTTAAATTTAGAGTAATTTAAGAAGCTTTCTGCATTCTTTAGCGGGGATATCCTTATAATCTGACCACTCTTTGATTAATTCTGGGTCATAGGCATATGCACCAGTCTTATACCACGCTCTAAGGCACCCTTTGAATGAATTGAAGTCTGTACCCGCTTTTTCTTTTAAAATGCCTTGTGGGGTAATATCCTTGGCTCCAGAGGACGATGGTGGTGGCACTATAGGAGCTTTATTCCTAGAAGAATCAATTTCGTCTGCACCTACAATATGTATACCCAAAAAGTTACGAACAGCACGGACAAATGCACGATTTTCCGCAATACATTCTAAAAACTTGGCCGCAAACCCATTTGTATTGTGCGTAGTAGCGTTGGCTATTGAAGCAAAGGTCGGTCTAAAAGCATAGACACCTTCATAATTTTCTATCCAATTAATCATACATTGAACAACGACTCGCTCATCTGAAGATTCTTGAATATCATATGTTACATTATGAAAACCACGCAGCTTTGCTAGATCTTTAATACCACCCAGCTTAATTAAGAGCTGAGAATCGTCTAAGCCATCAATAGATTCTGGAACTGGCATCTTTCTCATTTCAAACCAATCTTTGTTTGGATACAAATATTCTGGATTGATCATGGCTCGCCAATTGACTGAACCATCTTGGTTAAATTCATAATCTACAGACTCTAATAGTCCGTGTTCATTGCGCTTCCACACATCTGGGCCATACATTTTATTCTTCGACATATAAATACAAACTTTCTATTTCTGATTTTGAGAATTCATCATAAATAAAATTATTAGATTTGTCAAGTCTTTTTGCAGAAGATTGTGAATGATATATTTCTTTGTTTGTTGAAAACTTTTTTCTAGATATAAATTTACAATTTTTGGGTATGTCTTTAATTTCTGGAAGATGCTCTTCTATAATATTAAAATCAAAATATTTTAATCTAGTTTCGGCAAGAATATTTTTATCTTTTACTTCTATGACAATATTAATTTTGCGGCTTTTTAATTTTTTTAAAAATTTATTAAAATCCTCATCTACAATATTTTTCGAATATTCAAAAACAATTTGTTTTAAGTTTTTACAAGCGTCTATAACTTCATTTGGTAGTATTTCGTTTATATAAAGATTAACTTTGCAATATCCACACCAATATACGATATTTTGATAATCAACATGCATATTTGCTTTTAAATTTATTGGCTTATCTTTAATCTCGGGAGCTATAGCAAAAAAGTTTGGAACAATTTCTACGATGTCTCGATGAAATGTTTTTCCAATATTTATCGTTTTAAATTTTACTTTTTCTTTTGAGCCAAGTTGATCAATAACTGATTGTGCTATCTTTTCTGGCTTAATTTCATTTATTCTATTGCAGTTTGTGCCAAAAGATGGTTTCTTTTCTAAAAAATCTGGCTCTAAACAAATCGCTTTGCTTTTTCTATTCCATAAAGGTGAAGCATTTTCTTTAAAAAGATTTCCAAACAAAGCTGTAATAGGCTTGTCGTAAACACTTGCTACGTGCATAGGCAAACTATCCATTCCAAAATGCCCTATACTGTTTTTTATAATGTAATTCATTTGTTTATAAGAAGAAGGAGCAAACAAATCAACTCCCTCTATTTTCGGGTCGCCTGGGCCGCCTACTTGAACAATCTTAACATCATTAATATGAAATTTTATTATAGAAATAACTACGTCCCAGTAAAAATAATTTTTAGCTGGCATTTTGTTTGATGCTTGAAAAGTAATATATTTATCTGGAAGACCTGGAAAAAAATGCTCTGTAATTTTTGGTCTTCCAATTTTAACACCTATATCTTTAGCGTAGACTTCAGCTATATGACTCATATGATTTTACTTCTTTAATATCTGAATTTGTTATTTTATTAATTTTGTTTTTGGTTTCAAATCTTTTATCGTTTGTATAATAAACATCTCTTGCTAGTCTAATAAATATCGCACCAAAATCTTTTTGTCTTTCACACTCTCTAATCTTATCTTCAATAAACCAGAGACCTCTATTAGTTTGATAAAGAACATCTCTTAAGACAGAAAGCTCTTCCGCTAACAAACCCCCAAACTGTTCATATAGTTTTTCTAATTGTTCTTTTTCATGGCGAACGTCTTTTAATTTTTCTTTGTCTGTTATGTTTTCTAGTTTAACGTCAAGAATTGTTAATTTGTCAACAAGTTCTCCGACTGAGATTGGTATTTTAATTTTCATATAATTCTAATTGAGTTTTATCTATGCCATTATGATGGTATGCTTGCATACGTTGAGTTCCATAATGCGGAAAAAAGGCTAAATCAAAAAAACCTTTATGGTGTTCTTTGCCTTCTAAAAAATGAGAATTATCTATTTCTGGAGAATACGGCAAAACTTTATGTACAAAAGGATGATCTTCAATGTAATCAAAAAATTGTTTTTTTGTAAAAACATATATGTCGTGTTCAGAGTATAATTTTTTTACATTATCTATCAAAGAATTTAACCATAAAATATCCCCTGCAGACTCTGGCATAAGAAGCGCTAATCGTTTTCCTGGATCTAATAAATCTTCTAAATCAACGCCCTTTTGTTTTTGAAAATTTTCTTCACTGAAATCAAAATCAATATCGGGCATTGAATCTAAAATATTTTCTAGTTTTTTACCAATTGATTCGGTTGAATAATAATCTATAGTCCACTGTTTGCCCTTTTTACCCATCTTTGCCCGTTTATTAGGGTTCATATCCCAAACTTTTTTAAGTTGTTTTGCAATGCTTGAACCGTAAGTAGACGCTTTGATAAACTGGGTTCCTGGCTCTCTATATTCAGCCCAATCTAAAGGAAAGCTACCGCACTCTAATGAAGACGAATCTTCACCACAAGAATAGTTAGTAACTAATGTAATTAGCTCAGTCATTTTAGCCTCAAATATCGGAATCTCCATACCTCCACTTGTAAATGGGTGGCAGTAAACATCCATTAAGTTATAAATTTCATTGAGCTGTTCTTCATTAACTCCATGCCTTACATTTGTTGTATTAAGTGATTTTTTGGTGCCACAAAATCTGCAGTCTTGTTCTTCTCCAGTAAAAGGACGAACTTCATATTCGTTACAAGCGGAACAGAAATAAGTTGTCAAAATATCTTTTTCGTCAATATTTTTTTCTTTTATAAGTCTTGGTATATCCCAACCCTCTTTCCAATGAGTATGTAAAAGTAATTTTGCTTTAGGACAATTCTTTTTAAAGATTTTAAAACCATCTAATATGTTCGGAACGCTTTTTCTTAACTGATTTCTAAAAACAAATCCAACTATAAATTCATCAGAAAGATTATTTTTTTGTCTAAGACTTAGTCTTTTAGAATCACTAAATCTATAAAAATCATTGGTATCTACAGTTCCATGTAATGTTTTTACATGATCGTGTCCTATTTTATGTAGGTCTCTTTCTGCAAAAGCAGACCAAACAAAAAAGTTTTTAGTTTTAGATGCAGCTTCAACAGCTTGTGGTAATATGGGCTGACTATCCAAAGTAGTCCATATAACGCTATTAATTTTATTCCACCAAGTTTTTTCCCAATAATTTGAGAATGCCCATATATCTTCGCATCCAACATAAATATCTGGCTTATATTCTTTTATAGCTTGATCTATAGAAAAAGCACCATATCCAGCTGCACGTGTTTCATTTTGATTATTTTGAATTCTTTGTAATACTGCTGGATTATTTGGAAGAGAGCCTTGGGCCTCCCAAGGTCTTAATTGCAACACTGGATCTCCCCAGTGTATACCATTAGCAAATTCAATTATCTCATATTTACCAGTGGCTTGAAGATGCCTAAGAATATTTTTAGCATTTTTGCCAAAGCCAGTAAAGGCTTTTGAGGAATTTGAATGAAATAAAATTTTCTTTTTCATTAACTGCCGTAATCAAAAAGTCTAGTCAGATATAGCTCTAATAGAGTTTTTAAAGTTCTAGCTTCTCCCAGTTCAATACCAATACCAAATTTAAGAGTTGAGTTTTTGATAACACTAAAAGACCAAGCATCTGTACCATTATGTTTTTGATATGGCTTTAGGGAAATTGTAGTTTTGTCGTCGTTAAATGTATGAAAGGCGGAAAACTCTACATACTTTTCTATAGAGTTTAAGATGGCGCCAGCTTCATTTTCATTAATTTTGCAGTAAATGTTTTTCTCTGGGTCTTTGGCATTCGCGCTAAAAGATCCAGATCTTTTGTTTTGATCCCAACTAGCTTGTTTAATTGCTTGAATTAAGAATGTGGGCTTGGTGGGATTTCCTTCCTTATCTTTTTCGATAACTTTAAAAGAAAAAGCACATCCAGTGCTTTTAGCATTTGGCTTATATAAATTATATTGCATAGTGCACTATTATATGACAAAAAGTGCAAAATTCTATACGGAATATATATAGAAAGTTTTATCTAAAATGGTTGTTTGTTCTTCTGATAAGTGCGGTTTGATTGATTCGTAGTCAGCTATAAAATTTAAAAACTTTTGTGGTCTAGAATTTCCGTATACGCATATTTCAATAAAAAAACTAGATATGCATTTTATTGCTAATATTTTAGCAACCTTTTCTTTATATGCTTTGTACTTCTCTAAAAATTCTGATTTTTCTATCTTTTCAAGTGTGTAAGAATCGTAATAAGCGTTTATGAAATCATTTTCATGTTGATTATTTTTTGTAATTTTTAAATTAAATGCAGTTATACATAAATCAATTATGGGATCTATAAAAAAAGAATTTTCAAAATTAATAAATTTAAAAAAATTATCTCTAAATAGTATTTTTGTAGCTTTTAAATCTGTATGACATAAAGATGTATCTGTATATTTTTCTGCTGTAAATTCTTCATTAATGTAATCACAAAGTTCTGAAATTACGGGTGAACAACTGTTAAAATCAGCATTTTCGTTAAGGGCTGCAAACCTATCAACAGTTAAAAAGTCTCTAAAATTAACAGAATATATTATATTATCTATGTAGGGCTCTATTTCGTTTTCGTTTTCTAATTTAGTTTCGTGAAGGTAAGATAAAGTATTACCTAAAGTTTTTACGTTATATAAAAAATCACTTCTAGAAAGAAGATTTACAGAAAAACTATCTTCATAATTAAAAAGAGAAAAATCTATTTTAGAATCTAAATTTAAACTCTCGTAATATAAGCATTTTGGAGATATATTTTTGTCACGAATTAATTTTAAATTTTCATATTCGTTACTTAATATTGATTCTTCGTCATTTTCATTGATTTTTAATAAATATTTATTATCTAAGTATTCGAAAGTATAAGAGTCGTATTCGTAGTTAGGGCTAATTAATTCAAGAGAATTTTCTACTAAAATTTTATTAGGGAATTTCTTTTTTAAAAATTGAGATTCTGAGAATAGGTCTAAAATAAATTCAAATTCTTCCTCAGAGATTTGTGTATCTATCTTTTCTATAAAAGATCTTTCTTGTAAGTATAGATCTAATTCTGGCGTTATAGTTCCCTCTTCCATATTACTATATTACACAAAAAAGGCGGTATTTCTACCGCCTTGAAGATTAGATCTTGACTTCTCCCATATTCAAGCCAGTCAAGCTAGTTTTTGCAAATTTTCGTCTTTCTCCAGCATTTCGGTCATGAATGACCACATAGCTAGGAGTTTCTTTGACAAACTGAGCATTGTAGCTAGATCCATCTTTTGTCCGAAGACCGAAAAAACGACCTCCGCTCTTCTTCATTGTATTAACTATACGTTTTACTTTTCTCATAATTAAAAATTAAATCCTATTTTGCCATCAGAGGGAATATTTTTTTGCTGCATTATTTGTTCTTTTGAAATGTTTAATTTATCTGCAAATATATCATATACAATGCTTATGTCAACATTAAATTTTTTATTTTCTAAACTTTCGCCCCATTTGTGTAGTATTTTTTTGTATTCTTCATGATATTTGTCGTAAGCAGGGTTTTTTTGAAAGTCTTTATCTATTAATTTTGGTTCCATGTCTTTCGCTTTTTGAGGCCTAACAAAATTTATTTTTTTAGTTCTAGCACCAGATTCATCTAGGATGTCAAACGCTTTATCTGGAAATTTTTTATTATGTAAATAAATATCACAAAGCTCAACTATTTTTTCAACGACATTTTCTTCATATTTAACCGAATGAAACTTTTCATAAGATTTTTTTGCGACTTTTATTAATTCAAATGTTTCTTCTTTAGTGGGCTCTTTTACATCTATTTTTTCAAAACGACGATCGAGAGCAGAATCTTTTTTAAAAAATCTTTCATATTCATCTTTTGTTGTTGCCCCTACGCAAGAAATATCTCCCCTAGATAATGCAGGCTTCATTATATTTGCAAAATCTAATCCACCACCATCTGAGCTGCCACCAGCACCAATAATATTATGTATTTCATCAATAAATAAGATATAATGAGCGTCCTTAGATAAAGCATCTAAGATTTTTTTTAATTTTTCTTCCATTTGGCCTCTATATATAGTACCAGCCAATACAGAAGCAATATCTAGAGATAAAACCTCTTTATGTAAAAGTAAATCTGGACATTCTCTTTTTAAAATTGTTTCAACCATGCCTTCTACAATAGCTGTTTTACCAACACCTGCATCGCCAACTAGAATAATATTACTTTTATTTTTCTTTAGCAAAACCTCAAACATTCTTTCTATTTCTTTATCTCTTCCAAAAATATCAAAGCTTCCCCTCTCTAATATTTTCTGATTTAAATTAACACACCAATCAGAAAGATCTTCAGATTCTTTTGGGGCAACTTTTTGTGCAGGGCCAGCTGGCATATGATCTTTAGGTATGCCAGACTTTATAACTGTTCTTAAATCCTTATTAATTTTTTCTAAATCTATACCTAATTGAATTAGATAATCTGCTATATCCTCCCTAACAGTAAAAATAGATAAAAGTATATGGTCTAATCCAACAAATTCATCCTTAAATTTATGTGCTATTTTAGCGGATGATTCTAAAATTTCTTTTATTTCGGACGAGTAGATTTTATTTTTTCTTTTACGCTCTTTATAACTAACAAGAGCAAATTCTATGCTTTTAATAAAATTTTCTTTAATGATATCATTAGAAAATAAAACAAAATCAATGTTAGTATGATTAAATTGGAGTATAGAAAGCGTTAAATGTAAATCTATAACTTTTAAATGCCCAAATGTTTCAGCTAAAAATTCTGAACTTTTAACAGCTTTTTTAGCAGAAGGAGTTAAGTTAAATTCTGATAGATCCATTATTTTATTTCAGAAAGTTTGGTGTAAATTTTTTCATCTAAAATTGTAATTTTTTCACCAAATATAATATCCTCTCCCTTGCTACCATAAACAAAAACAATTTGATCTTCTTTCGGTTTTTTGCCACCATCATTTAGATAATTATCTAAACTAGGGGATCTACGATTATTGGCAAGCATAAAATTAACTTTGCCAAAATCGTCTTGCATTTCTACCCTCATATATTTGTTACCAGCTCTACTTGTTCTAGATATGCAGTCTTTTACAACACCTACAAATTTTACTCTGTCATTATCTGGTATAGATTTTAAATCTAAACTATTATACATATCTGCACAATTTTCAAACACATCTTTTATTTGTGTCGAATGGCTATAACCAAGATATTTGCGCTCAAAAAACCAATTAGCAAATTTTAAATGATTTTTATTTTTATCATAAATCCCTCTATAAGAAGAATATTTTTTCTTAAAAGTTTGAAAGCGAGATGGCTTCATGATTGGTTTTCCATCATCAGCTATTAAAGAGTCTTTAACTATGGAATGAATTGTATTCAAAACGTCATAATTAAATTTGTCACCAAGCTGAATAATATTTCTTTTTTCTCTATCTGTGAGTATGTTAAATGCTTGAGCTTCAAGAACAAGTCGACAACGATTTGGAATATTACCGTGAAACTCACAAAAAGAATCTACCATACCGCCTTGTATTAATCCAGATAAAACTCCAATATTTAAACCACACTGTTTTGCGGTAGTAAATATATCGTATTTATTTTGATTAGTTGCTTGAGCTTTTCTAAAATCAACAAGATTTTCTAATGTTTTTTCTGAGACACCTTTAATACTATTAACGCCAAATCTAATGTTTCGGCCCTCAATATCAAAATTTATATCAGACTTAGATAAGTCGGGTGGCAAAAGCTTCATGTCAAACAAGCAAAGTTCTTGATTAATTAAAGCTATTTCTTCATGAGAATCTGGCTCATGTTTTGTCATTTTAAGCAAACTTAAAAAGAACTCTTTAGGATGATTAAATTTTAAATAAGTTGTTATAGCGGCTAATATCGCATAACTTATTGAATGAGATTTATTAAATGAATAGTTTGCTGAATCTTCTGCAACTTTCCAAAGAACTTCGCCAACTTCTTTATCTAAATTATTTTCTTGAATTTTTTGCTCAATTTTTGCTTTCCATGCGGGCATTTGATCAACTTTTTTCTTACCTACAATGCGTCTTAGCTGCTCCGCTTCATCAAGCGTAAAACCAACCTTAACCGCCATTTTCATTAACTGCTCTTGGTATAGTGGAATACCGCCAGTATGAGATAAGATGTCATCAAAGTACTCGTTAACTGACTGAAAGTTACCTGTTGATCTGTAGTCTGCATAAGTGTCCAAATAATCAAGTGCCCCAGGACGAGCAATGGCGACAACAGCAGAAAGCTCTTCCAGGCTTCGTGGAGAGACTTTTTTACACACTTTAAAGTTTGTGTCCGCTTCAATCTGGAACAAACCTTTTGGTGCCTCAATGAATTTGAAGTTTTCATATATTTCTGGGAGTCCAACATCTATATCTTCTATATTTATTCCTAATTGTTTACAAGTGTCGCTTACAACAGAAAGTGTTCTTAGGCCTAAAATATCGAACTTGACCATCAAAGATGCCACGTCGTTCATATCATAAACAGATACTAAATTTCCGTCGTTAGTTTTTTGCATTGGCATAACCTCTTCTATATTATAGAAACTAATAGCGATGCCAGATGGGTGAACTCCTGTGTTTTTGTTTAATCCTTCTAATTTTTTTGCAATTTTATATATTTTTGTATTTTTATCCGCAAATTCTCTAAATTTGTCGCTTTCATCGTAGGCTTTATCTAGTTTGTACACTTTGCCAAACTGCTTCGGGATATGATTACTGATAATATTTACATCATCCTCAGAAAGCTGTCCTACTATTTTACCGCACTCCTTTACACATAATTTGCTACTTAAAGTGTTAAGCGTCAAAATTTTACAAGTTCTACCTTTGTGCTTATCTTCAATATATTTGATTACCTCGGCTCTTCTGTCGTAACTGATATCATTGTCCACATCAGCTAACAAAGAGCCGTCTAGGTACGTTATATCGTCAACAATGGTCTTTTTAGCCCTACTCTTAGACACGAATCGCTCAAAAAACAAATCATACTTGATTGGATCAACATTTGTGACTTTTAACAAAAATAATACTAAAGACCCAGCCGCAGAGCCACGACCTGGACCAGTTGGTATGTCATTATAGTGACAAAAATTTAAAATATCCCAATTTAACAGTATGTAATCTACAAAACCAAGATCATTTAAGACAGATAATTCCATTTTTACTCTGTCATAGTATTCTTGTTTATTGTCTAGTTTATCAATACCTCTTTGTTTTACTCCGCGAAGACATAGCGCTCTTAAAAGATCATAATTAGAGGATTTGGGATCTAAATCAAGTTGGTAATAAACTTGCCTTTCTACTTTAATCTCTGGCAAACGAACGCCGACTGGCATTGGTTGTTTAAAAGATGTTAAATTTCTAATTCCCATAGCTGTTTTTGAAATATTTCAAAGTTTTTTTCTATATCGTATAATGCATCATGTAATTTTTTTTCATCGAAGTCAATACCATAATGCTCTAGTAAATATTTTTGATTTGTTTTTAAGCCACGCTCTCTATAATTTAAATACCTTAGTTGCCAAGCAATTAAATCATCTTTGTCTGGATGTTTATTATCTTTTGCAATTGCCATAGCTACAGCTTTTGTGTCAAAGCAACGATTGATGTAATTTTTGTGAGATATGCGTTGGCCAATATTACGAAGCCAAACACTTAATATATAAATATCATAACCAAGAATGTTTTGACCAACAATAATATTATTTTCGTTGTATAAAACTTTTTCAAAGTCTTTCCAAACGACAAGAGGGTCTTCTGCAACAGATTCGTAGTGATCTTTATTAAATCCAGTGACTCGAGCAGCTTCTGGAGAAACATTTAAATTATCCCACTTAATAAAGCGATTATGTTTTTTAATAACTTTTTTGCCTTCGCATTCTATCCAAGCTATTTGCCAAGGCTTAGAGGTAATTAAATTTAACCCCTCTGTTTCAGTATCAAAAACTATGTAGCGCTGTTTAAAATTATATCTGAGTAATTCTTCCATGATTCAAAACAAAATTCATCACTACCAAAGTGATCTAGTCCAGGATTCGATAAATCGTAGCTTCTGCCTATCCTGCGGTTACAAATTAATTTATAAGTTTGAAAAGCTAAAACATCTTCACGATTTTCATAAAATATAGATTTAGCATTAACGATTTCATTTTTGCGGTTTTTGCAATAAGACAATATTTTATCTTTAATCAAGCAATCAAAGGGCAGATTATTATCTTCTATAATAAATGAGACATCAGAAGGCAAATCAACAACGCAGTTAGAAAAGGTCGTTAAATTTTTATGTAAAAAAGAATCATAAAATGGAACAGCGTATTGTAAATTTTTTGTATAGTCCCAAGGTCTAGTAGTCTTGTAGTCAAAACTTTTTGTATGTAGTTTATATAATTCTTTTGCTCCAAGATCTCCATCTGCAAAAGCTATCATTTTACTTTCTGATTCTTCGCTTTGATCCTCGTTATATAATGAAAAACGCAACCCAAAACAAAGTCTCTCATTAAGCTTTCTAAAAGCTTCTGGAAAACCAGTCATACTGTCTTCAACAAGGTAAACTTTTTCTAAGTCTTTTGTTAAAGATAAAATATCATCTATTCTCAATATACTTTTTCCGATAGAAAAATGAGATTTAAATAACGGTATCATATGGCCAATATACGTTTAACTGGCCACTTGTCAATACTTATATCGCTAAATCTTTTATTAGTATATTATAACAATCTGATTTAAATTTCCACTTGCCATTGCCCCTAGGATCTATTTGTCCTTTTTTGCCAAATACAGCTTTATCGTAAAAATCTTTCTTTTTCATAAAGCCATAAACATAAGCTGTAGTGTTTGACTCATTAACTCCAACAAAACAATAGAGATCGCATTTTTGTTTTGTATTGTAATCAGAAACATTCAAATTCCAGTTTTCATTAGGCGCAAATTGATCTGAAAATTTTTTAGTTTTTATATCTACTTTATAGTTTTTAATAATAGTATCATAATCATAAGTGTTTTCACCTATGCCACCATATGCGTCTTTAACTATAATTTCGCCAACAGCGCCAGCAAGATTACCTTCGCCTTTAGTTATGCTATTATTTAACTCTTTAAAATCAAAAAGTTTTTTTGCCCTTTGTAGTTGAGATCTTGTTACAGTATATTTTTTCATTTTAAATGCTTGGGACAACCTTCGTAATATTTAATTTCATGACTGCCTCCATCTGGCACCATATTTTTTTTAAACTCATCTTGAAAGCACGAAGAGTGAAACTCGCCATCTTTGTCTAAAATTTTTACATGCCAAAAATCAAACTTGTATGGACAGTGCCACATTAATGACCCATCTTTTTTTAACTGTCCTTTTTCTGTAGCAAATCCGCATTGTAGTTTGCCACCAAAAGAACCGTCTTCTGGAAAACCTTTATCTATAGCAAAGTTTGATACGGCATCTTTTTCATCAAAGTTTTCTAGATAATCTTGAATAGATGCAAGTTGCAACTCAAATCCTTCTAAATCATCCTCATCAATGGGCTTCATCTTCATCAAGCCGCCCTTTTTTAAATTAAATTTTAAAAATAAAAATTCAGAAGTTCTATTTATGTATTCTGGAAAAAGGGTTTTAACGGCAAGTGAATACATATAGTCTTGAAGGTTATCTTCTTTTTCTTTTCCTTCAAACATTTTTTTGCTAGTTTTGTAGTCACGAATAATCGCAATCTTTTTATCTTTATACAAAAACAGTTGATCAATAAAACCACGAATGTGATAACCGTTTTGCTCTATGTCAAAATTTAATTCTGCATGAGCTTCGTCTGGTATACCCAAATCTTCTCCATGAAAGTTACAACTAAGACCATTAAGAATCATTTCTTTGATAAGATTCATATTGTCGTCGTCGGTAACACCAAGCTCTGTAGCATCAGAAATAATTAAGTCCTTTACAGCTTTAGAGGCGAAGGGGTCTTTAGCTTTTACGATTTTATTAAAGTGTGTTTTTGTTTTTTGTTTAGACAAAAATTCAAATGTGTTGTGACAAACTGTTCCGCGACGCGCTCCATCATTGTTTGTGTCTGGTAAATTTTGCTTATACTTATTCCAGTATATCCAACTACAAGACTGAGCGGTTTTAATACGGCTTGCTGATAATTTAACTTCCATTTAAAATTTTAATTAATTTTTTGCAATGACCGTTTTTTTTCAATTGCTCGTATTTATTGATTTGTTTAATAATATATTTTTGAAATTTTTTATCGCTCATGCACCATTTGTCTCTTCGTCGGTACCATTTTTCAAAATTAAAAAGCCATTCAGAGGCGTGAGCACGCTCTAACATTTCTCCAAAGTCATTATCCAATGGTGGATTAATTCTTATGGTAGATAAATCAAAAACTTGAGCTAGTTTTGCGGCTATTTTAATCGACGCAATCCCTCCCGAATTGATTTCTTTATTTTTATCATTGTTTGTTGCGATAATAATTCTATCCAATTCGAATGTATTAAGGTAAGAAACGAGTTTTGAAGAGGCGTCTAAACCAAAAGTAACTAAAACATTTAGATAACCCTCTTCGTGAAGCGCTAGACAATCTCCAATGCTTTCTACTAAAATAACTTCTCTTTTTTTTTCTATAAAACCCCTTGCAATTTGATGTGGATAAACCCAATTTGTTTTACGACCCATGTGTTTCCATTTAGGAATATTGTCTCCTTCTACTACAGTTCTACCAGAAAATCCATGTATTTCATAATCTAAATTATAAATAGGAAAAACTATGCGTCTATACATTTTACCACCGCCAGCATAGCCACATTTAAAAATACGTTGTACAATTGCAGAGATGCCCTTTTTTTCGTAAAAGGTTCTCATTGGTAAAAGTTTATCTAAATATGAAGTTGGATATATTTTTTCCATTTCTATCTTTTCTTCTATATGTTTATCTGCAATATATGTTTCTTGAGTATCTGGATAATATTGCTTTAATAATTTAAGATCATCTGTTTTAAGAGTTTCTTTAACTAATGCTGTAAAAGGTTTGGCTTGATTGTCTAAGCCAAAGTCTTTCCAAACCCCACTATCTTTATATATTATAAGAGAAGTATTTGTTTTTCCATTTCTATATATGGCTCTACTGCGCCAATGATTTCCACAATCGCTGAGATTATATCCAAGTTTTTCTAGAGATTGTTGATATTGATTCATAGGTCATCAAAAGACGGAAGGGTTTCTGTTTGAGTAGAAATTAAATCTCCGCCAGTATTTCTAAATGTTACTATGTCTCTAAGATCGCCACACTCAGTAATATTAAAATTTCTAAATTGTAAATTAATAAAATTTTTGCGGAGGTTGTCATCAACTTGAACTGGTTCACAAGCGCCAGCAATATCTTTGCCTAAATGCCTAGCTTTTACATTAATTAATTTATGTGTTCCAAACTGATTACCCTCTTCTGCAACTTCGTCATTTGTTTTTTGTCTAAGTATAAACATATGAGAACAAAATTGAGTTATGCGATCAGACAGAGAAACAATAGATTCATCATCGATAATATTTGCGCTTTGGCGATTAGTCGTGATACCACTGCGATTTGATTGCACTGATGTAATCATCGGGATTACTGGGTTGCCGTCTTCTAGTATTTCTTTTTGGATACACTTCTTAAACTTGTCTACCATTTCTCCAACAAGTTGCCACTCGTTTTTGTTTCCAGTAATTCCATCTGAAGATGTTTTAATATAATCAAAAGAAAAAACCATTTTATTACCCCGCCCAACTTTAGAATAATAAAATCTTTTCAAAGTATTAATCATAGAATCAACATCTAACCCGCCGACATTATAATAATAAAATTTAAGCTGTTTAACTTTAGACCAAACCGATCTAACTTTTTTTACAGTATCTTCACCAGCTTGTCTCCACTTGCCACTTTCTAATAAATAAGCTGGAACTCCAGAAAGAGCTGCGCACTGACGAATAATTAATTCTTCCTTGCTCATCTCTCCGTTATCAAAATGCAAAACTGGAACGTCATATTGTGTAGAAACTTTTGTTGCATAGTCCATGCAAAATTGAGTTTTACCTACTCCAGACCTAGCGACAATAACTGTAATGTTTCCTGGTCTAAGAAGTGATCCGTATATATCATTGATTTTTTCGTGAGGGCCCATCATGCCAAACTCATCAAGTGGGTTATTGCCACGCTCTTCGATAAAGCTTTCCATTTGATCGTAAATATTTTCTGGAGCATCGGAGCCGACTTCAAATAGATTAATTTTTTCGTTATATATTTGATCAGCGGACTCAACAATTTTTAGATAAGAAACCTCTGGAGAAATATTCTTCATTGATTCAGAAATTCTTTTAGCCGTTTTTGTAATCTCTCTACGAACGCTATATTTTTTTAATTCCTTAATAGCCGACTCAATCTTTGCCTCTGAGTGAATTTTACGCATAGACAGAGATCTAACGTAATCGATTAAAGAAATATCCTCTTCAAACTTAATACCAAGATCTTTAATCCGTTGAACTAAAACAATGTCATCTATTGATTCATCTCGTTCACAAGATTTTTTTAAAACAGCAAATAAGGTTCTATGCAACAAAGAGCCATCATGAAAATCAGATTCACTGATAAGGTGAATAAAATTTATTAATACTTTGGGTTGCTGAATAAAAGCAGCCAATACCTGCTTTTCTATTTCAAGGCTATATATCATATTTAAGGCATACTACATCACATATATAAGTTGTCAAGCATTATTCTGATTCTTGACCAATTTCATATCCATTTTGTGTGTATTCTGCCAAATAGTTTTCCATGCATTTAATTAAACCAGACTCTGTGATTTGAGAGTCGCAAGTAGTATAAACAACTGGAGTGCCTTTTTCGTCGCAATAAGCTATTATAAAGCCTTTATAAGCCTCTGGGCCACCAGTGAGTTCATACAATTGTGTTAAAATTTTTTTAGGAAGTTCGAATTGTTTGAATTTTGGAGCGACCATACAATACATTTACACCTGCCCCAAAAGCTTTGCAAAATATTCTTCAGATAATTCGTCGTTTGGATAAATTTGTAGTAATTGTATATTGTTTATCTCACAAAAATCCATTTTTTTATCATCTCTTCGTATTTGACGCAAAAAATTAGCCCTAGTTTTATGAAAATGTTTAACAAACTGTAAATGTTGGGCCCCTTGCACCTCAATAGCTATTTTTTGAGTGTGATTATAGAAATCTAGAGTTAATTGTGTGCCTGCTACTTTAAATTCTTCATATACAGCATCATATCTCCAGTATTTATATAAATACTTTCTAACTTCTGCTTGAAATTTACTACGGCATTTACCATTCCACTTAATTTTATATTTGTGTGGATTTCTAAGGGGCTTCTCTTTCCCGTATAAAGTTAAAAATTTCAAACTAATTCACCAATATTAGATTTAAAATAATTAATTAAAAATTCTGAAAGAGATTCATTTTCTTCTACCATTTTAAATAAATTAGCCTCTCCTTGAACTTTTTCTGGTAAATCTTGAGCAACATCAGCGACAAGTTCTTTAAATTCCTCACCGATAGTAATCCAAGCCCCTTTCTTAGTGACAAACTCCCACATGTAAAGGAGATCTATTAGCTCTTTCTCCACCCACACTGACTTGCCACCAGTTCTTCCATATCTGATAGGATACATAATGGTGTTATTAGTTTTTTCATTGGGTGATTTTTTAATCGTAACTTTAGCCCAATGACCAATAATTGGATTAGTCTTGGGGTCTGGTTGCTTCTTCGCTGGGTCTTGTAAAATCATGTCAGATTTGAATCTTGGCTCAAACTCCATAATATAATTAGCAAAGTGAAGCAATGCATTGCCACCTGTTGCTGACGTCTGACGTATCGGAGCTTTGGAGTATGGGTCTAGCTTGATGTCTGCCCTCACTTGACTGATAAAAATGGCCATATGACCTCTTTTTGCAAGCGAAATGGACATTCTTTTCATAAAGTTGGCTGCGATTACCGCTCCGCCAGCAACTTTATTAGAATCATAAAAAGATTTATCAATATCTTGTTGTGATATTAGTCCATCTACAGAATCTAGTATGAAACAATACTTGTACTTGTCTTCATTTTGCTCGACGAGAGTCTTGATTGCATCAACAACTACCTCATAAATATTGCTTTCAAACACAAAACAAGTGCCAGCAACCCACTCTTTTGCGTCATATACAAACTTGACGCCAGAACGAGCTACCATTTCATTAGATAAGCGACCTTCAGCCTTAATATAAAAACCCTTTGCGTCTTTTTGAGTGTTTAGCATGTTTTTCATCACTTCTAAAGCTGCAGAAGTCTTTCCGCCTTCATTCATACCGACAAACCTATGTAACCCTGGGCCGAAACCTCCGTTTAGGTTTAAATCAAGTTGAAGTGATCCACTTGATGCTTTATAATCAATCGACTCTTCGAAGTTGTAATGATGTCCTTTTTTATCTTTTAGGAACTTTTCTAGTATTTGTGAATCTTTGTCGCTCATTTAAATAAATCTTTTGTATTTTTTGGTTTATTATCAGTAGGAATGTAATCTTTTCCAGTTTTTTCTCCTAAAATAAATGTATCATATTTAGATAAATCTACTTTAAAGTTAAAATTTCTCCATTTCTTGTCCATAGTATCTTTTAAAGCACTAGATACTAGGTATGCGAGACTGTCATATTTCTTAGGGAAAGTCACAATTTCTAAAAATTCTAAAGAATATCTTGCTTCTAAATCTTTTAAAAGCTTCATTTCTTTGGCCCAAAAAAATCTTTTTTGAGTAGCTGGCACATCAATAAGTTTGCCAATAAGGGCTTGTCTCCTTTTATGTGGCGTTAATTTCTTTAAAGTCATTCTCGCACATTCTGCACACTAATGACTTAAAGTCAACACTTTTTTGCCAGTTTAAATCTTTTTGCGCTTCGGATGGATCTCCAAGAAGAAGGTCGACTTCTGCTGGCCGATAAAATTCTGGATTAACTTTCATAAGAACGATATTGACGGGAACTTCACCTTTTAGTTTGTAAACTTCATCAGCTCCTTCTCCAGACCAATATCCATCAATACCTGCGTTTTCGAAAGCAATTTCAACAAACTCTCTAACTGTATGAGTTTCTCCAGAGGCAAGAAGATAATCTTTGGGGGCATCTTGATTTAACATCAACCAAACGGCGACAACAAAATCTTCAGCGTGACTCCAATCTCTTTTGGCATCTACGTTGCCAAGTTCAAGCGGCTTAAAATCACCATCTCCTTGGTGAATAGATTTTGCAATTCTAGCAACATTCATTGTAATTTTTCTAGTTACAAATTCTTCACCTCTTCTTTCTGATTCGTGATTAAAAAGGTAACCTTGAACTGCAAATAAATTATAAGAGTCTCTCCAAACCTTAACAATCTGTCTGGCTGCTACCTTTGATGCCCCATACGGACTTCTTGGTCTGGGCGGATGATTTAAATCTTGTGGGCTATACATAACATCACCAAACTCTTCGGAAGAGCCAGCGTTATAATAGCGACAATTTGGACAAATCTTACGAATGGCTTCTAATTGGCGCATAACACCTAGAGCATTTATGTCAAAATGATTAACTGGCATGTGCCAACTATTCCCAACAAAAGAATTTGCTGCAAAATTAATAAAAAAGTCGGGTTTGATATTTTGAACTGTAGAGAAAATGCTATGCTCATCAGATAAGTCCATCTCAACAATCTCAAATCTGTCTGAGTCAATGTGTTCAATGTTTTTGTGATTTGGCACGCTAAGCCTACGAATTGCACCGTAAATTTTATAATTCGTATTCGCTAAAAGGTAGTCAACCATGTATGAGCCGACTTGCCCTGTTACTCCTGTTACTATTACTTTTTTCATTTTTTTGCTATAATATAAAGATTAAGGTTGTGGCTGCATGGATTTTCCGTAAGTCTTTTGTCTACGGCATCTTCTTTTGTGTTAAGGATAATATAACCGATTTGCTCAAGGATTTGTCTTAACTCGTGTACGGAGTAGACACTTTTATGGAAATCGCAATCTTGCGACCCAACGTCTGTGTAATTGACCCCTGCAAAAAGCATATAGTTTAACGTGACCATGTTCCAAACACCCTGGTGGACCGCGCTCATCATAAGCGGGTAGTTGGTAGTTTGGAGGCTAATTGTAGCGCCAGGTTTAAGATAATTGTACCAAACACCAAGACAGTCAACGGCCTTTTGAAGTGGGAGATGTTCGATGATATCATGTGCGATAATTTCCTCAATCGTGTTGTCTTCTACAAAAGACAGATTGGAAATATCTTCATTAATGACGTCTGGGTGCTTATAGTGAAGGTCTACGTTTTTGTAGCCTTGTCTGATATCTTTAGCGCATCCCAGATTCAATTTCATATTTACCGTATAATATGCTTGGGTGTCGATAATTCCACTCGTAGTCTTGGAAAAATTTATTGTTTTTTGGTTCGTATACATTACACATCGCACCCACGGCAACAGCTAAATGAAAATCTCCTGTATTTGATCCAACATATCTACCGACCTTTCTCATTAAACAGGTGTATTTTTTTAAATCTAGTTTGGTGAGTTCTGATGCATCGATGACATGAACGTTTTGTGACGTAAGCTGCTCTTTTATTTGTACAGAAATGGATTCTGGTATCGATCTAACATGTCGCCATTGCGGGCTACAGTCTGATTGAAAAATTACTGATGGCTTCCCGTCGCATTCTTTGACGAGGTAGTTTATTGCCCATTCTTCGGATTCTGGATCAGAGTAAAGAACAAGCGGTCTGTTATCTAGTATATCAGCGTTTTCAAAAAGGCCACGAAGTTTTCTAGTAGCGTAATGCCCTGCACCAATATCTTCGAGGGTTGTTATTTGTTTTGTGATTTCAATGTTTGCCAAACCCTTGAACAGACAAGAAAATCTTTCCTGTGCTGGGGGCAGTTGAATTGTAAATTGCATTGGTGCGTACTTACAGATGGAAGTAAGTAAGAGAATGTCTCCGAGCCCACTAGTCTTAGACCCAAATTTAGTTGTTGTATTGAGACTCATATTTAATTAAAATATTTTTTAAATATTCTTCTTGTGTGGCTGGGTCTAACAAAATTTTATTAAATATTTGTTGGTTTATATTGTATTCTGCTTCAATAGAATTAAAATTTTCTATTTCTTTTATTAGTAGTCTGGGAACAATATGGTTCAATTCCATGTATTTAGAATACCAGGTTTCGTCAGAAATATTTGTCAATTGAATTTTAACTAAGACAGAATTTGTTCCTAGAGCCCAGCACGACCTATCCCAACCCATTGTATTGCCGTTGATGTCTGCTATATATTTGTGCTGGCATTGGTCTTGTAGGGTTAAATGGTTGGCAGAAATTTTATCTATATCAAAACCAAACATATCAAGACACTGCTTAGAGTAACTAACAAAGTTTGTTATTTTAAAATCGATGCTTGGTTTATCTTTTGTTTCCCAACAAGCTAAAATTCTTTCGTTCTTAGATGCTATTGGAAAGTTTCCAGTATCTGACCCTCTGAAGATTATGCTGGAATTTTTTGTTTTAAAATCTTTATTATCTTCATATGTTTTTCCCATGTGTCTCGACAATAAGTGTGGATCTGGAACAACAATATTTGATTGATATTTTTCGTTACCGCAAAAACTAAAAACTGGAAAATCTCCAGTGGCTGGTTCATCGTATGTGTTTAAGATAAACCTAAAGGCTAGATTTAAATTAAATTTTTTAATAACTGACGCCATAAAGCCAGTAAATATCTGAAGTCTAGCTTGATCTACTTTGTGGCTATGGGCTAGCACCGTCATGCCGCTTTTATTTAGTTCTATAAAAACATGACCATCATCAAGTTTTGGATTGTTGATGACTTTTAATATTTTTGGATTACAATCTTCGGGATATTGATCACAACTAAATTTAATTAAATTTTCTTTGCTAATCATTTTTTATACTTAACCCAAACAACCATCATGATTATTGCTGATAATAAACTCAATCCATAATTTATCAACCACCAAAAATCAAAACCGACCCTTAGTATTGTATAGGAGATAGCTGATATATATCCGATAACAGAAAGAATAAAAAGAGAGATGCTAACATCATCTACTTTTTTTGTTTTTATACTTTTTATTATTTGCGGCCAAATGCAAGTACTAAAGCATACTGTGTATACTAAACCTAAGAATTGTTCCATAGAATTCTATCTTAAGTTATTTCTGTCAATTTTCCAGCTAGTTCGATGATTTTTGACCCAAGAAAGTAGGGCACGTTCAAAACCAATATCTTCGCCTTTTTTTTCAGACTCTATCCATTTATGACGCAAAATCTCTTCACGCTCCGCTAGAAATTCTTGATATAGTGCAGAACCAGTAGCGAAGTGGCCAGTCATT
>VTLG01012802.1_pt1 | contig 44825 bp, 52 predicted proteins | sample 4694571 | NCBI WGS metagenome assembly VTLG01 (sample SAMN12604809, study PRJNA352737) | marine metagenome | biome: ENVO:00000447; feature: ENVO:00000209|ENVO:00000569|ENVO:01000036; material: ENVO:00002151; isolation source: viral sequences binned using virsorter ...
TCCAGACCCACTAGATGCAGTTCCAGCAACCAGATAACCACCACCACCACCGCCACCAGAAGTAATGGAATCAAAAACAGAATCACCACCACCATTACCATTAAGCGGACCATCTACAGATGCACCACCTGATCCTACAGTAACAGTAAGAGAGTCATCCGGTGTAACAGATAATGTACCAGTACGAAAAGCACCGCCACCACCACCACCGGCACCATCTGCACTACCACCCGAGCCGCCACCACCAACAACAAGGTATTCAACGCTTGTAATACCCGCTGGTACTGTCCAAGATGTAGTTTCAACAGTAGTAAAACTTTCTACTTTATATTTGGGAAAAGAAGTAAAATCATCAGCCAGTGCATCATTAGAGAACGGCAGATAAAAACCATTCATTCCAAATGTAACACCTTCTTTCACATCTGTTGGGTTCTTTGGTTGCCACTGGTTCGTATCTTCATTAGTTGCACCAAAATATTCTGGGCCTAGCGCTAGACCATCAATTCTATAAAACTCGGCAAGGTATCCACCATAAGACTGAGTAGTGGTGATAGAGTGACTAGCGCCAACATAAGTATTGGCATTCATGTCAGTATTGGTATCTTCGGCCGCACCTATTTGAGTATTGGTAGCAAAAGAAGTTTCTCTTACACCATTGACATAGATTTTTGTTCTATCAGCAGCAACTCCAAGAGTACTATCCATAACAATCATGCAATGATACCATGCCGAAGGATCACGAAACACTCTATTGAGTTTTATATGAGATCGTAATGTAGACCAACCATTTACATAACAATAGTATTGCAACTGATGGTTGACCAAGTTAATACTGTCATAACCCATAGAGCCTGGGGCATTGTCGCCATCAACCCAATAAATCCATCTTTCAGAATTCTCATCGTTGACATCGTGTTTCATCCACCATGAAAGGGTCCAAGTTTTTAGATTACCGTCGGCTTGCCAACCATCAGGATCACTCGAATATTGCAGACGCTTAAAATAACTTGGTGAAGAACCGTCAGTTCGGGGCACTTGAGCAAGCCGAGCTGACTTTAATTCAAAACCACTATCGGATGGTGTAGAGCCCGCAATACTAAAAAGTGACATGGGGCTAACTCAGATTCAGCTGGCGACCGACCTCATACATCAAAGTGCCATTACTACGAAATACAAGTAAGTCTTTAGCACTAGCCGTAGTAGTTAAAGTTGGTGCAGTACCAGCGGCCCATTTGAATGTTGCTGCGGGGAAGGAGCAAGTCCATCCACCTGTGCCATCTTGCTGTATCAAAATGGAATAAAAAGCACCATCAACCATTTGAGTGGGCGCATCAAATACGGTATTAGCAGTAAGAGTTAGTGTAGTTACTTGATTAGCTGTAAGTGCCCAATCTTGTGTTGCATCAAACGTAAGTGTAGTATTATTGAAGTTCTGTTGTGCTGTAAATTCTTGAGCTGCATTAGTAACAGCATTACTAGCGCTGTATGCCTGAACATCAGAACCTATAGCAACACCTAGTGCAGTTCTAGCAGCTGAGTCAGTAGAAGCACCTGTACCGCCGTGTGCTATTCCTATATCTGTTGCTTCCCAAGTACCTGTTGCAATAGTACCTACAGTTGCTAAATTAGCAATACTAGTAATAGATGCTTGAGTAGCACCTGTGACCGTTGCAGCAGTTCCACTTGCGTTACCTGTTACGTTACCTGTTAAGGGTCCAGAAAATGCAGTAGCAGTTAATGTACCAGCATCACTTAAAGTTGCAGTTGAGTTCTGTATTAGTTTGCCTGTCGTAGTATCAAAACGAGCAAGAGCATCATTTGTAGATGAGCCCGGGCCGACGACATCACCAGTACCAGCGGCATCAGTTGCCCATTCAACAGCATTTGCAGCACCATTGACTTTTAAAACTTGGCTAGCTGTACCAATACCAAGTCGAGCATAATCTGTACCTGTATATGTTAGAATATCACCAGCGGCGTCCGAAGTCATGGCAATCTTCGGGCCCGTCACGGCGTTATCTTGAATTTTAGCTGTAGTTACGGAATTATCCGATACTGTTGGGTCTCGATCAGCAGGACCGACACCTACATAACTGGTATTAGCCATTTATTATACATCCTCTAAAAGTGATACGATACAATCTGCGGCACTTGCAGCACTTGCCGCCACTGTTAATGTGTCTGCCGCTGTTGAAGTACTCATCAGCACTATTTTCTGGCCACTGACAGCTTTCAATGCACCACCAACAGGTACAGGAGCGGCCTTAACTAGAAATACATCGTCTGTACCACCAGTACCGCCTGAGTTTTTATTAATTTTAACATCTACTGTTATATCTGAAGCAGATGTATTTGAAATATCAACTTCTAGAAGGATAGATTCTACTGGGGTAGCAGTATAAGGAACCGTATAGAGAGTAGAATATGTCCCACTGTCTATTGCTACATTACTTTTTGAAAAACTTTTAAAATCATTTGCCATAATTCGTTACCTTCTTTTTATCCCAAGGCTATTGCCATTGCTATACTAAATCCTGTTGTTGTTTTTGAGTTGATTGCTTCCACTAAATCTGTAGGAGTTCCTGTAAATGTATTATTAAGATTTGCTATCTCTCCTACATCTTGACCCGTGAGATTATATGTTTGTCTCCACTGGTCAAATGTGTCTGTTGTCGGTACTGTTCTGTCTGCCATAACTTATCCTAATGCCGCACATAGGCCTATAGTTAATCCTGTAGACGGAGCTGCATTACAAGCCTCTACTAAATCAGTTGGAGTTCCTCCAAACGAATTACCCAAAGTAGTAATATCTCCAATATCAGTTGAAGTTTCTAAATAGGTTTTCCTAAATTCTGCAAACGTAGCATCTTCAGCTACACTTCTATCTGCCATCTATCAAGGTCCTCAACATAGTTTTTATTTCTGTTAGTTCAGACTTTATACTATTTATATCACTAGTATTCGTTTCTAACTGTTCTTGTTCTTTACGTTTTTTTAGTTTAGCTAATTTTAAACCCTGAGGAATTTCTGTATTAATATTCAATACAGCTCCTGTATCATTATCTCTTACTAAATGTTTATATCCTTCTATAGGTTGTATATTCATCATTAGGCCTGGAATGCAATAGCTCTAAAATCTTTAATCAATGGTGGTAATGAAGTATTGGATCCTTGCAATACAATCTTAATAGCAAAGGCAATGAACTCATTTAATTCAGTTCCTACCCCCAAAGCATTCTTACCAGCAAAATATCTATATTCTTTAAAATCATTCCTTGTTTTAGAAATAGTTACTGTTGAATCTGGTGCGCCCGTAGTATTAAAAAACGACCATTCTATATCATTAAAGTTTTCAGCAGAGTCAGTTCTAAGAGTTTTATACAATATCTTAATATCCCCTTCTGCCATTTTTACTGCATCTAATAAAACTTGAAGAGCAGTAGCAGACTGAGATAGCGTTATTTTCTTGGTAATATAAATGGTATTATTATTATCACCAGATGATGCTGTCATTGCATGATAAGGAGTAAGAGCTCCAACATTAGTAGATGAATCAATTTCATTCAATCTATTACCAATACCAAGAACACCCATTCTACTTGTATCAATCTGAGGAGAAACATTCTCATCAGTACTTGTTAAAGTTGAAGTAAGACGGAAAGATTTATTACCAGCCAATTCAGCTGTTTCATTAACCTTTGACGCTATCATTTGAGGAGCATCAAAATAATAATCTTCATTCAATGGAACATCATATGCACTAGTAGCCGCTGTTCGTGTAAAGGAACTTTGCGCTCCACTAGGACTCGATGAAGTTGTAGTTTGAACTTTACCTGTTACTTCAGTACTTGGCAATTCCATAATCTGAATTAGTGGTTGCATAACATCCATATGAATATTTCTACTACACTGTACACCTTCACCGCCACCAGATACTGTTGCCGTAGCCGCAGTTGTTGTGGTGATTATGAAACTATCTGTTTCAATTCCAGAAATAGATGTGTGTGTTGTATTAATTTCTGTCAATGGTATACCACCTAACATATACAATTCAACTAAACTGTTATCTTCATGTGCGGCAGCTGTTGTAGTACCAACACCTCTTGTAGTTATAGAAATAGATGTAGCTCCAGGTTTAGAACCGTAATAAATTATTTCATCATCTATTCTCACATAACCAGCAGTAGGCCATAACGTACTACTATCAACACTAACTGTACCAGTAGTACCAGCACCAATAGCTCCATTCAAGGCTGATCCACTTATATCAGATATAGCACCTGTAATTAGAACATTATTGTCTATATCATACATCCCGTGATCTCTAAATTTAACTCGGACACTAGTTGAACTTATAGTAGCAGTGGCTGTTGCACTACCACCTCCACCACCAACAAAAGAAATAGTTGGAGTAGTTATATAACCAACTCCCGGATCGGTTATAGTAAGAGCTGTAATTATACCACCAGAAATCGTAGCAATCGCAGCTGCACCAGTTCCAGAACCGCCGGTAAAAGTGACAGCAGGTGCTGATGTATAACCAGTACCACCCGCCGTTAAAGTAAGTGAAGTTACTCCACTACTCGTATCTATTGGATTATTTGATAGAGTTGGAATACCTGCTGTTTTACCACCACCCAATCGAATTGGTTGAGCTATAGCAGTTAATTCATTAGGATCTTTAGTTTTTAATTCTTCATTAACTGTTACAAAAGATCCTGCTGCTGCAGTATCATACTTAGCCTTATAGATAGTAAATTTCAAATCTTCATATTGAGATGGTTCCCATGTAGAAGCATTTTGAGATTTAAATAATGAACCTAGAGTTGGTTGAGATGAGATAGTTCTAGTCCCACCAATTTCTGTATCTCCTAATCTGCATATCCAAAGTTTATACTTAGCAGAATTGGATGCAATTACAACACAATACTCTTGATTGTTCTGTATATAGATAGGTGCATCAAATACAAATGTAGTTGCCGTATTAGCTGTACCTGCAACATCTAGATTAATTTCAGCAGGAGTTTTAACTATTTTACTGAATGGGAAAATTTCCTGTGAAGGATATCCATCCCGCACCGTACGGAGTTCTACCCAAACTGGCAATGTATCATCCTTAGCTTGGAAAAATATATCTACTTTAGTTACAAACATACCATTTTCAGAGTCACACATTAAAGATTGAGCTAAAGGATCATACCAAGGGCCACGACTGATAACTCCTCCACCTGTAGTTACAGTGTCAGCTCTGGTTTGTGTTGTTGTCTGTATATTTCTCGTACCATTTCGTACATTAAATATAACTTCCTGTTTAGTCTGTATCATTCCAGATGCTACATAAGGACCCTCAACCGCTGTTTCTACAGAACCAGGAACTAAACTATTAGTAGAAGAATCTGTTAATCTAAAAGTTCTTGTTCCAATGCGAAATCGTTTTGTTTCTGTATTGGGTATTTCAAATCTACCATACAAATTACCAGCAGAATCAGAAACCAAAGATGTCCCATAAGTTTCATTAGAAACAATTGTTGCTGTGGCCCATTCTTGTGGCTCTATAAATGAATTTCCAGTATTTCTAGTTATACCAGTAAAGGTTGTAGCAGTTGTTCCAGTATAAGTCATTTGTTCCATGGCTTTAAAACTAACACCCTGCCAATCCACAGTATCTATAGCTCCCACACCAATAGTACCAGTTGTGGGAAATCCCGTTGTTGATGCAACAGTAACAGTAGTAGCAGTTTTAGTTAATGCCCCATTCAACGTAGTACTATTAGCACTTGTAAGAATCGGTTTACATTCTGCATTAACATCAACTCTATCAAAAAAGGCATATACTCTCGTATTAGGTTTCATACCTGTTACAGTAAAGTTCACTTGACTCGGACGAATCCAAGGAACGATTTCAATATTAGTAACTCTATCACCAGTACTTTGTGTATCAATACGTTCTACTAAGCGAGTATTTGATCCAGTTCTTTCTTGGCGTCTATCAAATGAAGTAGTAGAATCCGTTGTCACCCAACGAATAAGATTTCCAGCTGCGCCAGAACCATTTGGATTTGTTTCTTTACTTCTACCACCACCGGAGGAACGACGATTTCCCGTCCATGTAGTATTCCAATCATCCCATATCATTCCGGTGGTAGTTTGTCCACCTTGCTCTCTCAATAACTGCTCGTAGTTTCCTTCGACGTTCATAGTGATAGAAGGAGCTCGCTCTGTATCAATCCATATATCAGTATCAGGAGCTAGTGTCAATTGACCCACCCATAAAGTTACGTTAAATGGATTAACATTTTGAATTCTACTTGCATAAGGTTGTATAGTATCAGCTACATGAGTATAAGGTAAAGTAATAATATCACCTGTTTTTGCATATCCACTAGAAGTACGTTGGCTATCAGTTGTATTTTCTTCTATAAGCTTTGTCATGTATTGTGAAGCTTGAGGCCTCAAATGTCCTAATGCAGGATCCATAGAACATGAATAATCAGCAGCATTTACTAAACCAAGATTATGTCCATAAAAAGTATCTACTATAAAACCAGATTTAAATCTATCTAAACCGTTATCGTCTAATACTTGAAAACTGTCGGTTTGACGTTCTAATAAACCAAGAGCAGTAGCATATTCTAAATTACCAATTCGAGTATGTAATTTTCCAATATCTCGCATTGTATAACGCCGAACATATGCAAAACCCATAATTATTTCTTTTGCGGCATCAAACGTATAAGGAGCAATAGATATCTTTGCTATTAACATATTATTGTTATCAGTCTGCGGCCATCTTGGATCTTCTGCTGGTATACCTTTCCGTATAAGGAAATTACCTAGAGTATCCAAATAGAGTAAATCTAACCTCCCCAAATAAAAGGTGAAGTCACTTCTTACATTCGCATCAGGTATTACTAAATTACCCGCTGATCCAGTTCCCTCGAAATTTTTATTGTTAAATGCAAAGGGTGTTGTACTAGGAGCTGTTTGATCTTGTACACTAGGACGAAAATCTAAACAATCTCTTAATTCATAAAATCCGACAGGAGCTTTAGATTCAGGATCAACCTTTGAAGCAGAATACTCTGGAATATCTTTATAGTCTACCTGTCCAGTATAAGAGTCTACGGAGAAATAGTCACCGGCTCCATGATTGAAATAATCGTAAACAAATAATAATTGTCCAACCGGAGTTACAGCATCAGGCCTTCTCACACCTCTCCCTAAATCATAAAAAGAATCTCGTTGGCCAGTATCTAGCTGCCAATTGGATGTAATATTTCTATCCCCTCTACCTACGGCTGTAACACTAGCGGTATATCCAGATGTACCACCAACAATAGTATCATTAGTAGTCATTATGCCAGTAAGAACTACATATTGAACCGTAGTTGAAGGTGAATTAATAATAACTCTACCAGTTGCACCAGAAGTACTTCCAGTAATTATTTCACCTACTGTAAATGTACCAGTAGAATTAGAAATACTTAAAGCTGGTGCCACCGGCGCTGTACTAATATCAACAGATTCATAAACAGAATGTAATTTATAAACATCTGAATAAGACAAGTTAATAGTAGCATCACTAACTCTTTCACCATACACATTGGGTAGTGTAGCCGCAATGGTCTTAGTGGCCATTTTAACAGCTAGTTTAGATTTCTGTATTTTCCCTGGCGTTGTAATAGATGCCATCAAAACTACCTGACAGCCATTACCCATAATAGTAGAATCTGTAATCGTAATAGTTTGAGTACCAACATTTTGAATGATAGTTGAAGCTGCCTTTGTAGAACTAAGGTCTATAATGTCACCAACTAAACCATTACCAGTACCAGCTACCGTAATAGTTAATGTATAATTGGCAGCGGTATTAGTGCTATCAAAATCTTCCCCAGTCCCCGCTGAGAATGATACTGCACCAGCAGCAGTAGTACCGACAAATTGTTTTCTAAAAGTATATGACGTATCAGTAACACCCAAAGTAAGTAAACTTTCAATATTTTCTTTAGGCATCTTATAAACAAGGACTGTTTCTTCTTCTTCAGCAATCTTTGCTCGGATACGAGTAGCCTTAGCAGATGTTAATTGATTTGTTGCATTTGCAGTTCCTGTTCCGGTTAGTTCAATTGTCAATGCAGTATCACTGGTAATAGCTCCTACTCGGAATTCTTCCGTAACACCAGCAGCACCTGATGGTAACTCTATAACATCAAGTACATTTAATTCAGTTAGAAATTTTGTGTTTGTTCCAGTAACAGCAGTAGCGCCATTAGAAGCAGTAGATACTTCACCTGTAAGAGTAAGGCTTTGATCTAATATAACATCTGATGTATAATCTATAGTAGTATTATCACCATATATCTGTTTAGCACTTGCCCCAAAATCATAAGTCGTAATACCACTACCAACTTGAATTAATCCAATTCCTGGAGTATCTGTTGCTATACTACTTGTTATAGCCTCACCTTCTAAAAAGGCCCCTTCTACCTGCATCAAATTCATCTCAGATGCACTAGAAACAGTAGTTACCAATATACCAGTAGCGCCAGAAGTAACTCCTGTTATGACGGCTGTTGCTGTAAGAGTAGTTGCATTAGCTGTCAAGGAAATTTTAGTGTACATCGAAACATCAAACAGATAATGATGGTATGTAGCGTTTGCAGCACCAACAGCACCACCCGAACCATAACCAAATGATCGAGATCGAGCCTCACCTACTGGTGTTCCACTTGGAGCTCCTCTAGTCGCTGTAGTTTGTTTATCATAAATTGTAACTTTTTTAAATGGGTCAAGAGCTGTAGTAACTAATGATATATCAGGCTGACTATAAACATTATCAACCTTTGTATAGTTACCAAGATTAAAAGGTACATTATCATTATTAATAGCTTTGGTAGTTCTAGCTTTGTCTATGTTTACAAAACTTGCGGCCATCTTATCTATTTCATAACCATTTACATAAGCTTTCCCCGGCGAAATAACTAAAGTATCTTTTGTTTCAACTCCACCTTGAGCCGCAGTATAAATTCCACGATTAGTTCCATCATTCAAATTTTCTCTGGGTTCTATATCAAAATGTTTGACAACATAATCACCAGATTCGTCGGCAGTACGGCGAGCTATCATATCAGCAACGATACTATATTCTGTTGCTTTCTTTCTATGTACAACATTACCGTTATCAACTCGGGCCAGTTCTATAAAGCCGGTATCATCTGTTGCAGTCAATTCTTTCTTAACTAGAGTTAAAGTAATCTTAAATCTATGAGCACCTTTAGCTGCATAGTTGGAAGAACCCTGAGCATTGTCTAATAGTGATGCATCATCCTCTGGTGTAACTAAAGTTTCTATTACATTGAAACCAATCCTATATGAAGGTGTATTTGAATATTTGTCAAGGGTTATAGTTTGTGCTGTAGTTCTACACATAAAACCATGAACAAAGAAAATTCCTTCCGTTACACTCGCCGCTGAACCTGTAGCAGAAGCAGATGAAACTAACAATTGTACTGAAGCTTGATCTGCTACATAAGAGGAAATAGGTCTATCAGCACTAAGTGTTTCATCATCTGTAAATGTAGTCGTAACATTATCGCCTGTATTTGTTCCTCTATATTTGACAAACAAAGTATCAGGATCGCCAGCTGTTGTTGCAACAGCATAACCTATAACTTGAGCTTTTACACCAGAAGTAGCTCCCGTAATAATAGCCCCTTCTTCATATAGAACACTATTCCATGTGCCTGCTGTATACTGTTCTAAATAAGTTGAAACAGTATTAGAACCAAAAGACGATTGTACTTTTACAGCATAGTAATTCTCATCATATGCAACACTGCCAGGTATAACAATCGTTCCCTCTTTAAAGAAATGATTACCAAACTGTTCTATTTGATTCTGTAGAATTGTTTGAAGTGTTGTTAGTTCTCTAGCCTGTACTGCAAACCCAGGTCTAAAAAGAACACGATAAAAATCATTATCAATGTTAAAGTCATCCCAATAAGGGGATACATTAAAATCAGTATTAGCTGGCATATTAGAATTCCACTATAAGCTTAATATTTTCTGTTTGGTCGGTTGCCCTTGAAATGGGGGCTCTATCTTCAGCGTAAATATTTGTTCCGGAGTAATATGCGATTTCAGGATTAGTCAAAGCAGATATAGTACCGTTCGCCGCTGTGGGTGATTGGGTTACTACTTCAGCACTTTGAAATGCAGTTCTATCTCCGGCTGTTGTTACACCAGTCCATTGAGTCTGGATATATTTCAATTTCTTGTTTGTAGCATCCCAGGATACCACCTTACCTTTTGCACCGGATGTCCCACCTGTTATATCTTCATCTGCAAGAAAAGTTCCAGGAGTGCCACTAAAAGTCATTTCATATAAAGCATTTCTTGTACTGGCTGTGGCAACAGTAGTAGTACCAAAGTTATAAGGATTAAGAACTACACCCACTCTACGAAAATCTTGATCTACTACAAAGTCACCAGAACCTTCAGTTCCAGAAATAGTGGTATTTGTCATCACATAGAAACCACCAAGTTCGGATACTGCATTGAAACCAAGGCCACCTTTAGGTTGAATAATTGGAGTAACTATTGCACTCGTACCAGGAGTACCAATACCAGAAATATCATCTATCTTACAATCAGCAAAGGTATATCCTGTTCCTGCAGCAACAGCTACTACGGAAGTAACATTACCACCAGAAACTACTACAGTAAAAGTTCCACCAGAACCATCACCCCGAAGGGTCTCTGCTGTGAATGTACCATTAGTATAACCAGCACCAGCTCGCATAATTTTATATTGATTCACAGCACCATCAATAGCTGCAGCACTTACTGTGGCGTTTGTTCTGACTGGCATAAAGTCTGCCGTTAAGAAATCCGTAATGTCTGTGGTTGTAAGAGTATACATATACTTCCAAACATAACCATCAGCAGTAGTTGTTTCAACATTAGATGTACCTGTAGGTTCTTCACCCGCTGCTACAGCAGCCCCATTGTTGTTAGACACACACATATATACATTATTAGTTGAACTTAAAACATAAAACAATGTAGTAGATGCCCAAAGATTTGTGCCGTTATTGATGGTCTTTACAATGTCAGTTGCAGTAGATGACCACTGGGCTCCATAGTCGCCCCTGTAGTAATCATAAATTGTTCCTGCTGTCCAATTGTGCCTAGGTATTGCATAATTAATATCTGCGGCCGCAATTCTTTTTGCCGCAAGCATATCTCTAAAATACATAAACTCGTCATCGACGTTATCTAAAGGTGTGGGTGGTTGTGTATCAGAGCCGCCACCATAGGGAGTAGTACTCGTCCAAGGTTGGGGCCTGCCTACGAATAGGTAGAAAGACTGATTTGCCTCACTAAAAGACTCGTAGAATTGCTCTGCGTTATAAAGTCTGAATTTATTTGTTACGATTGCTGCCATGGCATTAGTTCTCTCTAATATTTATTAACTATTTATATGAAATAATTACGTCTTCCAGATAGTTATTTCGGTTGGTGGGGAGATATTATTCTTCCTCTGAGGATAAGTAGCAATATCTCCTATTGTTAGTGCAACTCCTCTCCAATCAGTTGCCCAATCTGATAATCTATAACCAGATGCACCTGTTTGTGAACGTGCCAGCCTTACTAATGTAAGATTCGCATTTATAAGATGTGAGGTGGCTGTTGTACTATTAGCGCCTCTAGTACATCCTGTAAGATTACCAGCACCAGATGCTGACGATCTTCCCGTATATGTTATTTCCTCACTGCCTAATTTTATTGTTCCTTGTGTAGGAAGATTATCTGTTGCGGCCACTGGTATAGTAGCTACTGCATCGTTTATAGCACTTGTAATAGTAGTCAACATATTCAGATACACTGGATAGACTGCCATACTATTGAATGTTCTGGCTGAATTGGCAGACGATACCATCCCATAAGAAAATTTCCATTCATTTGCATCACCAAGATTTGGATGAAATGAATATCTTTCTCCCGTCATAGGTATAGGTGGCTTAATAACCTTAAAGTAACGGAATAGAGTTACATCTCTCCTACCCTGTAGGCCATAAATGTTTACAATAGTTGCCGTTCCTGTATACGCACCCGTCATAGTTATAGTTTCACCTTCCTCAAATAAAACTGAACCTGGAGCGTGAGCCGGTGGTGGGGCATTACCACCAGCTAAAAATTCATAAGATAACAAATTAACACCTTGATCATTTGTTGTATCTGTAAGAGCTGTAGCGGTGGCACCGGATGTATTACCAGTTATCAATGCACCCTTTGTAATCGTTCCTGTAGAATTAGTAATCCTAAATGAGTTACCAGCAGAAGCAGGATCGTGAATACCCACAGCTGGAAATGGATTAAGTGGTAATTGATCTGTTGTACCCAGTCGTCGCCCAAGTAACATAGTGTAAATAATTTTGTACAATGGTCCAAGTCCGACGATAGATGTTATATTAGCAATAGAATCTAATTGGCTAATAAGATCGACAGAACCAAATACTTGCCAACCAGCTGGATGAACTGATGCTAATAATTGATCTCGCCATGTATTAATAGAATTAGATGATTTTACAACATAAGAATAATCCTGATAGTAATAACTATCTTGAATTTTCTTACTTCTTTCGTCAAGGAAACCATCTTCATTCAAATACTTTCCAGATGTTTCACCTAATGTGCCATGTTTAGCTTTAAGTGAAACCGGTGTATACGAATCTATAATAGCTGTTTCACCCGAAAGAGATCCAGTAATAGTTTCACCAGACTTTTCGGGGCCCGCTAAAAATGTACCAGTAACACTGGCTAGTTTTATAACATTTCTAGTTGCTTCTGTAGATTTGTAAATACCAGTTGCACCAGATGTTCCTCCAGTTACAGTTTCATTTGGAGTAAATGTACCACTAATATCGGTACATAAGAAATTGGTTAATGCTGTTATTGTTACATCATCTGTATAATGAGCCCCAGCATCTAATATAGTAACATCTCTAATTTTACCAACATCAGTTCCCTTTGCATATACTGTACCACCGGTACGAGTTATACCAGCAACAGAAGTAATATTTTTTGTAAACCCCGATGACGCACCAGTAATAGCTTCGTTAATAACAAAAGTTCCAAGAATCGGTGTATAGAAAACTTCTGTGGTAGTACTATTAACCAACACAGTACCCGTAGCATTTGAATCTGATCCAGTAATCGTTTCTCCCACAGTAAGGGAGCCAGGATTATAATATTCTTGGCCAACATAGGCTTGGCCATCTTCCATTATAAGGTCACCTGTGGCCGTTGCAGTTTCTAATTCTATCCTAAAAGCATCATTAGTAAGTAAAGATTTTGGTGGTAATGTTAGTAGTGGTGTTTTTGTATAACCATCTCCAATTGTAGTTACTACTACATCAGTAACATCCCCATTGCCTGTTCCAGATTCTTGAGCTATTTTATTTCCAGCTATACCATCATTAAAGACTGTTAAATCTTCTAAAACAAAATGATCTACAGCCAACATATCGTAGGCTTCTTCTTGTTTTACATAATTACTTACTGCACCTGTAGAATCTTCCAATAGAACATCACCAGGACCAGTTGCTGTTTCTAATTCTATTCCCCATTCACCTACTAAGTCACCCGCCTCTGGTGCCATTCCACCATTCACTACAGCCACTTGGGCTATTAAGCCTGCACCATTTGTATTAGCATTATTTACAGTAATTTGATCCCCAGCACTATAACCAGAACCACCAGCATCAACAATAATAGATTTAATATCACCCGATGTTAAAGAGTCTATTTTAACAGTTGCATCAGAACCATTATCTGCCACCACCGTAAGAGGATCAGTTATATCGTAATATTGACTAGACGTAGAATCCGCCAAATTATAATCTGTTACAATACTAACGAGCTTACCAGTAAGAGTAATATCGGGATCTGCATTTGATGTAGCAGTAATAGTATGTCCTGTTGCGAAAGTGCCGTCTCGACTACCAGTGCTTAATACCAATTCGTATATATTTTGGCCACCGTAAGTAAAAGCAGTTATACTATCTACCAATGCAGTAGCTTTATTAATTATAGAATAACCTAGATTAAAATATGCACCACCAGCAAGAATACTTAAATCAACAACAGCCTGTTGTGTAATCTCTTGTCCTACTAAGTTTAGCAAATTAACTGTACTAGTTTGAGTTTGTAATGCATTTAGAGTTCCATCTTCCTGCATTATCTGAGCACCATCTTCATCTAATATAAAAATATCACTACCAACCGTACTATTTTCCATCAACATAGTATCATCTGGTAAACTAACTCGAAGGATTTGTTCTTCAGACCATTGACCAGCAGATACTCTAAGCATATCAGTTCTTGGATATGAAACTGAAATATCCTCGTTTAGGAGTATTCTAAAAAACAATTCATGGCCTTTTCTCGTACCCTTGGCCCGATAAAGGTCTTTAATATTCTTTAAGAGATTTCTTTCATTGACACCGGCAGTTAAATCTCTTGGAATTGTTTTTAAGAATGCTTCTTTAAATTGATCAAAAAATTGATCTACTGTATCATCAACATCAGCATATTCCATAAGCTGCTGAATATTCTGAACTGGATTGGCTGTATAGTCAGATATAATACCAGATGCATTAGATGTAGCTCCTACTATCTGTTCTCCAACAATAAAATCATTTTGAGAAGAAATAAAGAGGCGAGAATTTGCATTTATATCTTCTACTCGAATTACAGCAGTAGCTTGAGAAGTTTGTCCTCTAATGGTTTCACCATTTACAAAAGCTCCTACTGTTCTTACTAAAACCGGAGGAAGTAAAACATCTGCATCACTAGAAGGTTCATTTGGTGTACCGTCTATAGTACCTTGAGTCCAAAACTGATCATAGTCTTGTAAGAGTACAGAATCCGTTTCGCCAGTCCTATAGATATTTGTATCTTGTAATGTAACATAATTTAGAGTAGTACTACCAATCGGTTGATTTTCTAGAATAACAGAATCAACCGTACCTAAAGTAGTCAGCTTTAATTCTGCCGACTCCATAAACTCGTAATACGCCTTCATAAAGGCTATGAAGTTCGGATTTTCCGACTGAACAAAATCGGGAAGTTGATTCTCTATTTGTAGAGAAACTTTATCTTTTAATGTGGACATTATGTATAAGTTGCGGTAGTACTATAATTTACACCAGCGTCTCCTGCACCAGAAGCAATAGTATCGACTGTACCTACTACTGAAAGATTAGTTGTATCTACTTGTAAAATCTGATTACGAACTGGAACTACATCATTAGAAGCAGGCTTTACAGTAAGTCTAATTGAAGTACTGTCTAGAGCATCAACCTGACCCACAGTTCCAATATTAATTTTAGTTAATACTATATCACCTGTGGTATAATCTATAGTTCCCACCGCACCAGATGCTAAATAAACTTTAGATGCACCAGAAATATAATAAGCATTTACAATACCTACACCATCATCTTCCAAATAATAGGTATTAGAATCCCCGAATATAGTAAAACCTGTAGACGAAAGAATACCACCGGCTGTTGTACCTGTTATATCGGCCGCATAGCCTGAATAAGGATGATAAAGTTTATTAGAAAAACTTATTGTATATTTTAATGCACTAGTCAAAGTAGGCTTAAATGTTTTACTTATTTTAATATCAGTAATGTTATTTAATACTGCCGAATCTACATCATCTATTAAAGTAGTAAACACAGAATATCTAAAAACAGATTCAAATTTTTCTAGTGTTGAACTACTATAATTACTGATAGCCGTAGTAATAAGAGAGGCTAAAGCTTCTGTTGTTTTAGCAGTAGCGTTCTGATCATATTTAAAATTAACTGTAGGAACTACTTTTGTAATTTCTAAATCTATAACTTCTGGTGTAACACTAACAACATTATAATCCTGTAGGAGGGTTACGATAGACGATTTAGTAGCAGTAGTTAAAACTGTACCAGTTTTTGGTAAAATACTTAGATATACTCTACCATAAACGGCAGGACTATTATACTCACCACCCCACACCGCAATGGCTTTAACATTAGAATATAATTGAGGAACAATAGCTTTATAGTCTGAAGCTGTAACTGTTCTATTCTGTGCTGCATAACTAAATGGAGCATTAAATTTAATGGCATCAATTTCTTCTGGAATAGCACCATCAGCAGCCGCTGTTTGTAAACCAACAGTAATATTATTAAAACCACCGATTGCAGTTCCTGCTGTAAATGTTTGTGCCCCATTAGCTGCCGTACCATTAGTGACTACATAAGAAAGTTGCACTATGTTACCATCAATTAAAGATGTCCCTAACACACCATCACCAAAATAAATTTCCCATTCACCTTCTAAAGTTTCTTGAGTAAAATATGCATTTGTTGTACTAGTAACTTCTATAAGATTATTGGCTTTTGTAAATGTTGTTAAAGTAGTATCAGATGCACTGGTTTGTATTTGAACTAATAAAGTAGAAATGTCTACATTATCATTATTCAAAATAAACAATTGATCGGCATCACTTACATCTACTGTGTAATTAGTAGTAACCCATGTTCCCTCATGAATCGGAATATTAGAAAAAACATAAATTCCAGAAGTAGGTTGTATTGTTCTAGCTGTAGTATTTACAAATTGATAAACAACTCCATTGATAGTAGTACTAAATGCATAACCAGCTGGCATTGTTACTGAAGCCGTATTAGCATCATTAACAGTTACATCAACATATGCAACAGCAGATTTTGCTGATGTTGGTGTATACCCTAAAGCCTTCGCATGAGATGTTACACTATTTCGTTTTACTGCTGTATCAAGGAACATTTCATTTGCGGCCATGTTTGCCATGAAAGCATTATAATGTGTATTGTAAGCTAGAGTATCTAATAATACAGTCATACCCGAACCTTCAAAATCATAGTCAGTAAATTCTGTCTGACCCTTTAGATATGTTTTCAAATTAGACTTGATATTATCAAAATCTAATTGGGTTATTTCCATTTTACCTTTGGTGTTTATTCCTGCCATTATCGTATTCTCTCTAAAAGAACATCCACACTTTCTACTGAGGGATCATTTTTAAGTGTAAAAAATATTCTAACATTTAATTCGTTGTTATCCATTCTTTGAAAATCTGGATCTTCTACTTCAACATCTATCAAAGTTACTCTAGGCTCATAGTTTTCTAAAACTGTTTCTATTCTATTCCTTAAAAGGTTGATAGTAACCGGTGTAAATCTTTCAAATAAAAGATCACGAACATGAGAAGCAATTTCCGGATGAAAAGGATGATCAAATCTATTGGTCAACACCAAGTTACGGACAGATCGTTTAATATCTTGAACGTCCGTAACTTGTGATACATCGCCGGTGACAGGATTTCTAGTAAAGAATAAACTTATATCTTTATAGATGTAAGTGCTTCTTGGACTATTATTAACGCCTTCAGCGTCATTAAAGCCTGTATTGATTTCTTCTACGGGTCTATTAGCCATTGTCTACTATTTATCTACTTTCCCTGTCCTCTATACTTTTTCCAGGTTCTCTTTTTGTATTTGTTTTTAGGTCGGCTTCTAACCGAATTACCAATCGAGGTTCTCTTTTTTACAGGCTCTCGATATATTGATACGTTTATTCCTTTAGCCATTTTTCTTCTTTACCTGTTTTTTCTTTTGACCATTATTGTGATGATGATGGTGTTGATGTACTTCATTTATTTTCTCTTCCTTCTTCCAGAAGATTTGAATTAAACCATAAATTCCTAAGATTGATAATACTAACTTAACGGGAATTATCCAAACTAAAACTGCAACAATAATCAATATTGTACCTAAACTTAAATCTCTATCTTTTACTTTTTCAATTAACATATCTAACATTTTTTTCTCCTATTATAAATTAAGGTCCAGCAAATGTATTGCCTGAACCCGCTGCTACTGAGGTACACCCAGTAATAGAATCCCCTATTCTCCCACAACCCTTACCATTTACAAATACAGTAGCACTACCTGTTGCAATTGGTGCTGAATGGCCCGGACAAGGGGGAACATTAGGGGGCAATAAATGCGATGTATTATTATCTCCTTGTCGGGACACTCCAATGTTGTTTACAAACACATCGGAGCTTTTGTCTAATCGTGTCATGCCAGTACAATGTGTTACATCGGCATCACCAAATCTAGTTACTGCTGGCACGTTCTCTCTCCATTAAAGCCTGTAGTTTATCATTAAAGACTTCCATCAATTCGTGATCCTCTACAGTATGAGGTGGTTCAGGCCAGTCTGGATTAAATGATATTACATTTTCAAAGGTGCTAGGGATATCATCGTAATCAGTGTACGTTATTAATTCCCCATTCTGTAATATAATATATTCTCCTTTCATTTCAGTCCTTTCTTATATAAACAGTAAAATCATTTTCAACTCCATAATTTTCTACAATTGAAATATTACCTTTAAAACAGCTTCTAATTTCTTGAGGAGTATAATTTTCATAAGTTATATCACCTTCTTTATTAGTTGTCCAGCGTGGAAACCACTCAGGTCTTTTCAATAGATTAAATGCAACACCCTTATTTACATTTGTATATAATTGATTTACAGTTCCTATAAATTCTGATTTAGGGAACCCTACATTAAAAGTTCCAGATGCAAATCCCCAATCATAGTTTTCATGTATATCCAATACTGTTCCATGAATATATGTTGCTTCATTAAATTGATATCCTTGTTTTATTGCCCTTTCATTTGTATCTATTCCAGTATAGTGAACCTTCAACCCAATCTTTTCAAAATACTCAACCATATGTCCAAGGCCACAACCTAAATCAATAATACTATCATTTCTTTCAACACCAATATCTAAAAGAGCTTGAAATCTTTTAATCTGATTTGATTTGCCATCACACCAACCAACTGCTGCAGCTGCTGCAGACTTGTTACCTTTAATAAGATCCCATTCTTCAAGCTGATCTTCATAATATTTTTCTCTGGTATCGTTTTTAATTTTTTTCATTATCGTGTACTATCTATTGTACAGTTCCATTTAACTGCGGTTTTATCTTCAAAATTAATCCAGCCATGGAATCGTCGTTCAGATGATAATGCTCTCTTACCTAAAACATAAATATCATCTTCTAGTTGATCAGAATATCCATCCCAAATTCCAGCCGTTGTAGTAGTTTTATATCCTGTCCAAACTTGTTTACCTACATCTTCAGATGGTAAGAATGGATGGGCAACAATACCCGAACCAGCTATAATTTCTGCTATGGTGTCTTGTAAATCTCTAATGTTTTCACCACCACCTCCAGTTGTATTATTTGCATTAAGAGCTAACCCATGAGAGTCAACATCTATAAGAGGCGGATCAGATGGAACTGGATTCGGTAAATCAGTTACAAGCAAAGTCATCGTTTCAGCAACATAAGCAGGCTTACCTACAGCCGATATTGTAGCTTCATCGGGCGCTGTAGGTACTGTGGGTGTGATTGGTGTAATAGCAGGACCTGGTAAGTTAATATCAACCCTAGACCCACCATCAATATAGAATGTAGCACCTGATTTCATCTCAACAGCGCCACCGGCTTTCAATTGAAATTTAGTTGTTGGTACATATTGCATTTCTTCTGTAGACTTAACTATAATCTTTTTAGCAGATTCCCAATTGGTTGTATCTTCAGTCTTAACATTAAATGTTGCACCAGACTTCATACTCATAATACCAGTATTAGCTAAACCATTTGTTTTAGCTTCTACATTTATATTACCACCATTCGCTTCCGCAGGACTTGAAACACATTGGGCTAAGATATTAATATCTTTCCAACCAGCCATAATATTCAAATCCTTCTTACAGGCTTCAATATCCATTTGTTGTTTAGCAGTAATCCTAATATCACCACCCGCTTCTGTGGCAGTATTGGTTGTACCCGATGCAAGTATTTCTAAATTACCAGATACCGATGTAAGATTATAATCAGTGTAAGCATAATCCCACATCTTACCAGTCCATGAAGTTCTATAAAAATCAACATTTGCAAACATCTCAATATCTTCTGATGAGGTTATAAAAATACTCTTACCTTCCTTTACTGTTTTAATCTGTATCGGTGCAATGTTTGATTGTAATGCAATACCCATTAAGTCAGGATGATCTTCATCACCTATCATTTCTGCTTCTAGATGACCAGACTTCATACGAATCTTAGACATTTCTCCCACACCTCTTGTTCCAGCTTTAAACTTTGCTTGTTCTGGAGTAAGTGTAGTGCCTTGCATATTAATATGGCCATCTGCCTGCATATTAATATCACCATCAGCTTTCAAATTGATATTACGTTTTGAATGAATATCTAAATCACCACCAGACCAAATCTGCATTTTCCATTTTGCAGAAAGGTCTAATCGGTCATTACATCGGATTAAAACTTCATTATCATAAGTTTCAACAACTCTTCCCTTAACATAAACATAATTATCATGCATAGAGATATCATAACGATCACCCTTTACATAATCAGTTTTATTTCCCGCATGGTCTATTTCATAGAATGTTCCCGCCCTATGATACTCATGGATTCTTTCTGCACCTGGCGTATCGTCAAATTCTTTAATGTGTCCTGATTCAGATTCGTATACTTGGTTAAATGGATACTGTGCATTGAAATCACTTGTAGGTTGATTCCAATGTTTCTTATTAAGTCCAGTTTCGGGATCTGGTGAACCAATGTTTATTTGTTGCTCTCTAATGTCTGATTTATACTGTAATACCGGATGGGGATCTACAATCACCACACCACCATTTATATAAGGTGAGAACGTACTAGTAACTAGAGCTGTACTGCCAGGCCCCGTCCAGACGGTGCCATCTGCACTGCCAAGGGTTATTGTAAGAGAGTCAGTCCCAGATACACTTAGCGCCTCAAAGACCCCACCATTGATCTCCTGCATTCCTCGCACACCAGCGATCTGTATAATATCACCCGCTGCGATTTCAGGCTTTGCATTAGCCCCCATACTTTTATTTGCTGCAGCGAAAAAGCCAGATTGTGTAGTAACTGAATTACCAGAAACTTTAGTAATAGGTATCCCACCCATAGCCAGTGGGTTCATATCTGGAGTTTCTATTATAACTAACTCACTATCTCCAACGTCTGACCATTTAATATCTTTTCTACCATGTTCAGGATCATCCATTTCATAAATGCCTGTACCATAATATCCACTGTCGTATAAAGCCTTGGCTTGTTTTTCTTGTGTGGGAGTTAAATCTTTCTTTGCAACATACTTAACCCGTGGGTGTGTTACACGATAAGATTCATTAGATTGTCCAAACTGGCCGGTATTACTTCCCTGACCCCAACCCGCTCTACTATCATCAGTAGGAGTTCCATCTTCAGATACTACAGCCCGATCTCGTATCCAAGGATAAGTGGGCATTGTACTTGTTGGGTCTCGCCAGAAACCATCTTCCAAATACCCTGTAGTTATAATATAATTCTCTCTATCAACCCCCTTTAACCTACTGTAAGATAACACTAATTTATCTGTTAAAGATTCAGGATTAGTTTCTGTTTCACCAATTCTAAAAAATGGTTCGTAATCAGTCCCATCTTTAGAATATGTCATCGTATCAGGCCATAACATTGTGCCCATTTTAGACCATGATGTAGGTAGTCTAGCATCACTCACTACTCGCCGAGTAGTCTTAAACATCAAATGCAATAAATCAGAATGTGTAATTCTAGAAGTTGAAGCAGGACCTATTTCCATCAAAGGAGGACTATTACTCCAAACAGCTGGGTTAATAACCTCAGATAAGGCAGCAGGACTACCCGCTTCTGGCTCCGCAGGATCTGTAATTAAATCTTGATAATTACTTTCTTCACTTTCCTTAGCCCAATTTAAAACTCTAGGAAATAAAACATCACTAGTATAATCAAATTCAATATACTTCTGAGTCAGGGCTCCTGTAAGACTCCCAAAACTTAACTCACTAGGTGGGTGGGGTATTTTGCTTTGATCATTAGTAGGATCAAAAAATCCATATTCATAATCTTTATATTCTTCCTCAGAACCAGGAATAGTTACATTATCATCTTTGCCATATAATTGTGATTGTGGGAAATCTTTATATGTACCACGATATTGGGCCCACTTTTTACTACCCGCTCCTCTAAGAGCAGTGGTTGTATTGTTGCCTGGTAATGTACCAATTACAACGGCATCATCCATCCAATTGGTATCTTTAAAGAACCCACACACCCAAGTTCCTTCTACCAGATTAACCGCAGCTTCACCAACACCGGCCATAGACCCACCACCAGTGGGTTGCATAACTTGTGCCCAGGGCAAATCTTTAGTTAATATTTTTGTTTTATCTTCGGTATGATAACCAAGCCAACGAACTCTGACTCGTCCTAATTTTTCTGGATCGAATCTATCCTCAACTACACCAATACCCCATACAAATCCATCTTGTCCTGAAAATGACATATATTATCCTCTCACAATATTTATATGAGTAAGAGAACATAATAAATAGTTGGCTCCGGGGGAAGGAGTCGAACCTTCAATGCCCGATCAGGCGCCAGATAAACTGTCTGGTGTGTTTACCGATTTCACCACCCCGGAATATTTTTACATATTAGCAACTATCTGTCTTATAGTATATTCATTCATAGCATGAAGCAGTCTAGTAATACCAATACCACCACCTACTCTGGGAAAGAAATCTAGGTCTAAAAATTTATCTAGCTCCCTATCTACTCTATTCTTACCAAACTTATCATAAAGTAAATTCGCATATAAGCCATCTGATATTGTATCAAACATACTTCGCATTTCGTCTGTATCAGAAGATCGTTCCGCTGAACCGATTGTTTCCTGTCCTGCAATAATAACATCTATCTTGGCTGCTGTACCATCTCCATTCTGTTTCATATTCCAAAACGGAGATGTAGAATTAGGAAAGTTTTTAATCATACAAACTCTACCTTGCCATCGCTTACACATTTGTTCCTCATGATCATGGTCTAATTCGGTAGTATTAAAAAAATCACACCATTCTAAATAATCTTTATCTATAACGCTGTGCCTATTTCCAAATCCCATATGTTCGCAAAGCTCTCTTTCCATTTGTTCTAAATCGTGAATGTCACCTGGCATTTCAAATTCAAACATTGGAAATATAATATCATGTCTGCCTTCTTTTATTTCTTTTTCTTCTCGATAGGATGTGGAGATACAAAAAAATCCCGGGACTTCGGGATTGTTTAATAGTTCGTATTCAAGCCACATTTGGCCGGTCTGAGGCAGAGGCCATACTTCTCCATTATAATTGTATGTCGCTACTGTTGTAGGATCTTCACAAGCTGCTAATATTGATAATCTGTTTTGTGTGTGTACTTCTTGAAAGTTACGGGCCAAAAAAAAGTCACGCAATAACGTGACCGCCGTTGTGTACTTCTCTGGGTTTATAAGTTGGGTCATATCGTTGTTCCTCTCAAATTTATATTATTTATAAAAAAACCCATCTCTAGGATGGGCTTTTCCAACAGTAGGTCAGAGGATATCGGATGTAATCAGAGCCTTGTTCGTAACCTGTATTCGTTGATTTCTACTGTATATCATATTAAACTCCTATTAGGTACAACTCTATATTAATATCGTTCACGCTTTTTCATCTTTCTTCTCCTTCTTTTCAACAGGTTTTTTAACTAAAGATAATCCCATAGCTGTCGTAGCAAATTCTTCAGCTCTATTAAGAGTTACCTTACCACTAAGGTAAAGTGATCTTGCTATTCCCTTTAGGGCTTTACGATTATTTTTCGGCCGCATCATTTGAGGTTGATCAGCATTCCTTAACTTATCAGTTTGCGATTGAAAAAGTTTTTTTATTTCATGTGGTATTGTTGCCATCATCCTTCTCCTATAGGCTGTCTAGGTAACTCTGGAGTTTCAATCCCACCTTTAGTAGCCCTTATTAAACATTTGTTTTGTTTTGCATATTGTTTCGCAACATTATATGCCTCAACTTGATTAGTGCTTACAAACTGAGCAACTGGTTTATCTTCTTGCTCATCATCGTGTCTAAGCATAACATAATGTTTACCAGACTTTTCTCTTAATTCAATATACATCGTAAGTATTCTCTCGAAATTGGGTTATCTTAATATCATCAACACAAACCCATCTAGTATGATCTGAGCCAACGTGTTTAATCATAAATCCCAAATCACCTTTAAGGTAAATGGGTGTATCAACAGTCAGCACTTCCCATATGTGTTTCTTTTCCTGTGAACGTAATTGTCTATTGCGTTGATTGGTAGGCAACAACTCTACGATATCTCCGACTTTGGGTAAATTAGTTTCCACGTTCTTTATCTACTTGTAAAAACCCATGCAAATGTTCTTCAGCTGTTGCAAGATTTACTAAAGCTTCTTGCAGTTGAAACTTCTCAACTTCTTTTACAAACTTACCTTTACCTAAACGTACCTTTACATCAGTTTGTAAATCTCTTACTCTATCTAAAAATTCTTGTCGTTCACTCATTTGCCTATATCCTTAATGTTTGATTGCGAGATAACTTGATAACCACCTTTGTTATAAGCTGGTGCAATCGTATGGTTGCTACTATAAGATTTTCTGGGAGGTGTTACTGCACCTAATGCTCGAGTATCTAACGATGGAATTTTATTCGTTGGACACTCTCGATCTTTTTTAATCCCAAAATCTATGCGGGTTGGATTCATATTATAAGATATCATACTATAATGCTAACATATAACTCGTTGTTTGTCAAGGGAAAAAGAAAAAAAGGGAGTCCCGAAGGACTCCCCTGCTTCCAATAATTAGAAGCTAATATCTTCTTCGTCGTCGTCATCATCTTCCAAAAGTTTTGCGGCTTCAGCTTCAAGGTCAACACCGGCATCAACTTTAGTATACAGATCAAGGAACGAGTCCTTAGTTTCTGAATCAAAGCGGCTGATGCACATTGATATGGCTTTCAGCTTATCTTCTTTAAAGATTGCAAAGGCATTAATCACATGAACCAATCGTCGGGTTGAAATAATCTCATCGACACCACCTTCATAGAAAGTTTTACGGATTACATCTGCCCATTTTACCAGGTTCTCCACAAAAGGCTTATCCACTTTGTCGTGTTTTGCCAATTCGTTTACAAGGATTTTTTCCTCGATTGATGCAGTCGGATAGGACTGTTCGACAGTAACAGGGAATCTTTCTAGGAACGATTCATTCATAATGTTGGTGCCGATAAATCGACCATCATCGGATCCCTGTCCCTTGGTGTTCGCTGTAGCGATCACGTTGAAACCTTCAGTAGGATGTACCCACTTGCCAATCTTTTTAAGATAGATTGATGACCCTTCAAGGACGGGTTGCAAGCACATAATCTTATTAGATGCAAGGTCAATCTCGTCAAGCAATAAAAGAGCACCACGTTTCATGGCAGTTACAACGGGACCATCATGCCATACGGTCTCACCATTCAACAAACGAAAACCGCCGATCAAATCATCTTCATCGGTTTCTACGGTAATGTTCGCACGGACAAATTCACGTTTTAGTCGAGCACACGTTTCTTTGACCATCAAGGTTTTGCCGTTACCAGACAAGCCAGTAATAAACAAAGGATAAAAAACTTTGGACTTAATAACATCTTTTACAATGTTAAAGTTACCCCAAGGAACATATCCAGCAAACTTTTCTGGAACGTATGAATCTTGCTCTTCCATAACACCAACAGCAGAAGGAGCCATCTGAACAACAGCTTCAGAAACTGCGGAACGAATTTCAGTGGGTACTGGTCCAGAAGTATTCTGAACGGTCATCACTTCGCTGATTTCGCCACGGTCATTAGGTAAGTGAAACAACCCACGGGACTTTTTAAGCCCGGAACCAGACTTCGTAATCCACTGAGGATACGATAAGCCGGATTCATCAACCACATTTTGAATATCAGCACGATCTACCAAATTGGTGCTTTCACCAAGGATCTCCCGGGCTGCTTCGACAAAAGCAATCCGTTTGGCATTCATGGTTACAACTTTGTTACTCATATAAGAATCTCCTAATATTTGATTCATTTCAATTCCAAACACTATTATAAACTATATCCTGTGCTATGTCAAATTGACCGCTAAGTCCTTGATTTTGCAGAGAAATTTTTTCGACTAAATCCTTAGTCTTTACCAAAATCCTCAAAAATAAGTCTTTAGAATCAATCACTTGGCGCAGGATGTCGATGTCGTTTTTAGACAAGTAATGTCGCATTTACGCAATCAGACTCATCATCCGATCGGCGAGAATTCGGGATCCAAATTTACCTTTCTGAGATTTCATAAAGGCGGTTTTCAATTTACCTTTGGAGGTATTCTCGTCAACATCTATTAAACCATCGTCGGTGATTTTCATAGTACCAGCGGGCACTACATAAAATTCATCATAGGCACAGTACTGGGTAGGTATAGTGGCAAAACCATTCTTTTTAGCACCCTTTCGGACTTCAGCATAAAGTTCTTTATTGTAGTTATACCATCCAAGCCACTTCTCTAGGGTTCTACGTTTAATAGTTTTTCCAGCACTATCATTATCAAGGAAGATACCCAGGGTTCTAACTTGGTGTGATTCTCTCAGCAATCTGACAAGCAGACGGACTTGAGCAGCATACATATGCACACGAAACGGAGCCTGATCATCCAATTTATAAGTTTTTCTGGTTATGGGGCAAGTGTAAACACTTTGACTTCCCCAGCCTCGCAAACCACTGGACCGGCGCCTTCTTCGATCTTCAGGATCTATATCTTTTATAACACCATCAAAACCAGTATTGGCATCGCCATCAGTAAGAGTTATAAGGTTACATTTATGCAACTTATATTTTTCGACAAAATTCGGTATTATAGTTTGCATGGCTACAAGAGCTTCTACCAAAGGCGTACTGCCCATTGCAAATTCTTCCAAATTATAATCAGTTCTATAATGGTTGGCACAAGCATGGCCAGTAGCATAAAGAGCTTTAGCCATTCGATTCATTTCTTTTGCAGACATTCTTGAACTAAAGAAATTCAACAAATTGAAAGTAGACATTCCATCAACTTCACCAATTTTAGAGGTAAATCTGTCAGACTTATATTTTAACCAATCTGAATTCAGAATAAAATCACCACCATCAAGAGCAATCTTTGAGGACATGGCAGGACCGTATGAATTAGAAAATGCATAAACTTCAAACGGGATATTTACTTTCTGACAAAACCATACGAGGTTCAAAAGCTGTTGGATTGTCTTATCCATATTATAAGTCATGGAAGCAGACCAATCGAGCAACATTACCATACCGTGATTTTTACCATCGGGCATAATCGCATTTTTCAGAAAAATATCTTCGTTGTACTGGTATGAATGGAGTTTATTGACATCAATAATTCCAGTTTTTGCAATACTGATTTTACGATATTCATTCGCTGCCTTTTTACGCTCGAATTCTTTAACCATATAATTGATAATCTTCTGGGAAGAATTTCTGAACTTATTAAAGTCAGCACTCGTCAATTCGATAAAATTCTTATAGGTCGGAGTATTACGATCTACACCAGTCCCATATGCGGTTCTAGATTTAGCCATAATAGAATAGAGCTTATCACATTCTTTATGGGAAATTAAAACATTCTTTAAGATCGGTTTCGGTAAATCAAAATAAGTGTATTCTTTAGAATCCGAATCGTTCAAGGATTGCTTCATATTCTCAAAGGTTGATTCTGTCTCAAACTCATCATCCATCAGATCATCAGTTTCAGATCCATCAAATTCTTGGGGATCTGGTTTACCATTTTCATCCCGTGATAAATCTCCACCACTACCAGTACCAGAATCATCATCATCCTCTGATTGCAATTCGTCAAAATCGGAACCGGTTTCATCTTCCTCATCACTATCATTCCAATCAGAATCGGAATAATCACCAAATTCATCCTGGTCTTGCTGTTGCGATTCTTGATAATCCATCTGAAGCATTTTAGCAACTTCCTTCGCTTCTTCAAATGTCTCAACACCAGCAACGGCATCAACCGCCCACTGTTCACTCTCGTCAAACTGGATATTACCAGTAAAACCCATTTTTGCGTGTAGATTAATTCGATCTATCAGAGGCATATCATCTGGATTGGTATCACCAAAAAAGCCACGATTGGCTAAATCAGCATATCCAGTAATAAAGGATTTAGTAAGTCCGGGATATTTCCGCTTGATTTTCTTCTCGATTCGAGCATCTTCCACGATATTCAGAATCTGCTTATGAATCTCTTCCTCAGTAATAGCCTTAAACCATTCCTCGGGGAGGGTCCATAATGCGTGAGCAACTTCGTGACCTGTCATCATGTCAGTAATGTCCTTGGACATTTCCTTCAGGATGGGTAGGGTCAGAACTCGATTTTTCAGATCAAACGATGCTGTCTCGGCTTTAACCGAACGACGAACATGAATATCCTCAGTAGCCAAGAGTTTGGCTAGCTGATCTTTACTTAAATTATTAATAGTATTATCCATAGCTGTTAATCAATTTCAACCACCATTATACAGACTATTCCAGCCGGTGTCAAATATTGACCTAAGTCCTTGATTTTGAAGGGGTTTTTTCGAGACATTCCAACCAAGATCGGACAAAAACCCAAAATAAAAGCCTTCAAAATCAATAACTTACAGACGATTCCCGATGTCGTCCACAGATAAATCCCGTGTCGCAATCAGATAACTCCTTTTAGTCCATCAGGGGTTTCTAATATAGACAAATGCTTACAATTTCTTCTATAGGTAAAGCCGGGGCACGAACACGATTTACTGTCCTTTGATACTGTGAGAGTATATACATTATTATTACTCCCAGGGACTTTGTAGGTAATAACAGTGGGCATTGTGGGCCTGTTAGATTCATATTCCAGAACCTTACTGTTAGCCCATTCTCTCAATTGCTCGACACTCATCATAGGTTCATAATTCCCATGACCATCAAGGCGATCATAGTAGCTAAGAGAGCCTCCCAAGATAAAAGGCTAAACGGAATTTTTACTTTCTTCATTAAAATACCCTCCGGGGATTTTTCTGGATCGGAATATTTGGATCCCGATTTTGTATATATATTGTACATTAGTCATGGAACAACTTTTCGATTGTCTGTTTTAGACTGTCAAAAGGGAGTTATAAGATATTCAGAACTTCTAACAGAGCTCCCCGGTCCCCCATGTGTGTAGGCCAATTCATATCTGCTACAGCAATCACTACAATCCATAGGACTCCAAATAACAGGTATACCCATTTACTACTAATGCTATTAAGCATGATTCCCACTCCTTCGTGAATAACGTCTATATTTACGGCGTTCCTTACGGTCCCTATTACATTCGGTTCCACCCACAAGGCGAGGAGTAGCATAACGGCCATCCATGTTCCACCTATGTGTTATATTGCCGAATATGTCCATACGCTCCACACTAAGGGGTGTAGCAAACGGCTTCCCCTCGGACATGGAGGTGTGTACTAAGGTATTGAATTCAGCAACCGCATCCATAAGGGTAGCTGTTTTATGAAAGGACCTCCGTGACCCACCTAGTATAGGCTCACGGTAGGCTATATTGAAGCCACCCATGTCCATAGTGATAGGTGTGCCTGTGTTTCCGTATGATTTCATCTGGTGCTCTCAGGTAGTCGCCGTAATGGCGGGGCTTATATAGGTATGCATAATGCGAATTCGATAATATATAGCGAATCTATAATAGCTACTAATAGCTACTATAATGCACCTATGCGAATCTGGTGCAAAAAGTCTTGCCACCAAAGGTTAGAATTTTGCCATAGTTTCCAATAGCGCATATCGTGCTCAGGATCAATACCCTGGAACTCATATGCCATTACGCTTTTAAACTGCTCAAAGGTCTTGGGAATAGTAGTCATAATATTAGTAAGTAATAAGTAAAAAATAAAGCCTATTCAGTATCATTCGATCTAGACAATTCCAGTTGCCACGTGGGCATTCAGTTAATCTAATTGTCGCCAGTAAGGCTTTATCTCAATTCTATAACTACATTATACAGTATGGCGGGCTCCGTGTCAAATCGGGTTCTAACTCATTGATCCATATAGGGAATTCCTACAGGATTCCTATGGGCTCTTACCAGTTTTTAAAAAAAATCCTCATATAGATCAAAGGGTTACAAAGGTTTTCGGAGGTGCTCTGAGGGCTGAAATCCCTTATAGAACAAACAGTTACAGCACTAGTCATGGCAGTGATTCACTCAACACAGGGCGACCCTCGATAAAAAATTTGACTTGCCCCTATATATCTGATAAAGCCCACAAAGGACCACGATATTTTCAAATGTTCTAAGGGGATACACCACAATTCACCACAATCCTACACCTTTTTTCACTTTTTACGCATTTGAGATATCTTAACCCAAGGCAAACCCTAATACCCCTATACCAAGTATGATCAACATTACGATAGACGCATATAGAGCGAACTTCTCTTCCCTCATAGGCGTTTTGAGTAGTGGAGGCTTTCTATTATAGTGTTCTGTTAGGTACTTTTCACTTAATTTTGTCATATGGGATTTCCGGCACACAGGACCAGGAAGCTACCCAGTTTCCACCACCAAACTCCAGATAGTGTATCACGGAGTCCATTATATGATAATGGTTCGGGTCTGGTTCACTCATTACGTTAAAGTCGGAGAACAAATGGTTTGCATGATCATTACAAGCTTTAGCGGATTCAAACGGAGTCACAGCTGACATAGCGTTATGCCCTGTGGTGGTTAGTAACTGGAACACTAGTATCCAGGTGGTTATTTCGCTCATTTCTTTTCTTTGGATTTGTTGGCTGTTGTACCGTTCCAGGATCGTTCATCGTATGGTGCATAGGCCCATTCAGATCGGTGTCTACCTTGGGAATCTAATTGTTCTACGGCCTTGCGGCTCATCCATATTGTATTGGATATCTCGGAGAGTATATCTCGTCTGACTGGATCGGTTGTTTCTTCGGTGTATGTATAGGTGTCTGTTTCTTTATGGTATTGTGCATTGGACACCTTTGAGGTCCATTGGTATTTACTCATTTGGGTTTCTTCTTCTTCTTTTTCTCTTTTCTCGGAGATTTCTCTTTATTTAGCATAGCGATATTCAGTTTTTTCTTGTCCCAGAGATAGTATATTGTGTCTGGAAGTGGTAATTTGCCTTCTTTTATGCAGTATTTGTAATAGGTAGCCTCTAGGGACTTCTTTAGGTTGTATAGCATATATGGCTATTTATAATTGCGTGAGATATACAACACCGTATCCAAACGCCATTACCCCTATAGCACCTAGGATAATAAGGCCTAGGAAGGCGAATAGGTACTTGAAGGTCTTGATTGGGTGCCTTACTAGGTAGTAGAGAATGAACCCTACTACCAGTAAGATAATGAGGAGTGTAAGCATATCAGTAGTCTAAGCGACAGGAGTAGCGATTACGCTGTGGGTTGACTTGACAATCCCAATGCCATCCATCACGGTCATATACACCAAGGTACATAGTACCATAGTGGTTCATGTTGGCCTGTACTATCTGGCTATTAGACATTAGCCGGATGGCCTCTCGGCCCCATACCTCACGTGGCCATGGCTTATGACCGTGGGGCTCATCAATGCGTATATTCCAACACCATTTGCCATCACTACTGCAACCACCTATACCATTAGAGTTTCCGCCACCGTAGTGGTTAGTCCCTGGTGTGCCTAGGTTCTGAGCATACGCATTGGATATGACTGATATCATCAGGAATAACACTACAGCTATCCCTAAATCTTGTAAAAAATGTTTCATATTATCCCTCCAGATAATGTATATCATCAATATTAAAATTTACTACACTCATGGCACGTGCCCACTCGGCTTCGTACTTATGAGTGCGACTATACTTACTCGGAGAATGATAGCCACCCTTGTGGCTATTATTCTTTGCGACTAGGTTACGTTGTTTACGCACTCGCACCTGGTCCTTCGATTTACTACACGGTTTGCTCATTTCAGTAATAGCCTACCACTTGATTTTCACTGGCCCAATCGGCAAACATAACATCATATGCGGTGGGATCCATTTCTTTCAATGCATAGGAATAAGGTTGCGATACTCCAGCAATATGGATAGGACTACTGCACCCATCCAGATACTCGTCAAACAACTCTAATGCCTGTACTTCATCATAAATTACTTGGTTAATTGTCATTTCGCACCTCCAGTGCATGACGATAATCGGAAATCTGTCCGACTTCAGTTCCGTACATACGGAATTCTATACCAGCAGGCGATGGGGATAGGTGGTGCAAACAATAATCAAGCACTCCCTCGTACCCTTCATAAGGACAATCATCTGGATTGGCATAATGGCCACCATTTTTTGATTCCTCTATCGCATCTTCACCTATAAGATTTTCTAGTAAGCCCCATAGGTAATACACATTACCATCAGGACCTTCTAGGTCTAGGATGTAATTGGGACCGCTGTCGCCAGCGTATTCTTTATATACTTCACGCATCAGTACGCTCCATAGTTTCGGGTGCGTTAAGGGCATCAAGCACACACCATACTGCCTCTGCTTGCTTCCCACCTATATGCCAACGATACTCACCATAATGTGATGCATTAGCATAATCTTCCTTCCAGTCATAGATGGTGGCATATATGTCATCATCACCATCAGAGAATCGGATACCCCATTCGTTCCAGACCTTATCACCTTCTTCAGCATTAAGGATATTTGGCTCGCCAAATGTATCGACTAAAGCCTGATATGATGCAGGGATATGACCTCTGAGACTGGATCCACTTGGGACGTAATCGTCCAATTGATATGTTGTGCTCATCTTAGGTAAATAGCTCCGTGATCGTTCACAACACTGGCACCCAGATCGGTATCAAAAATGTTACCACGGACACCATTTTTTACGGGTGCCTTCCAGTTACCCTTCAAGATGTTACCATTATCCAAATCAACAAAGGTATGGACTGATTGACCACCATTGAGCCCATCATTTTTGACAACTCGAGCATACCGGCGGCCCACATCAACCGTAACATGAGGTGGATCTGAAAAGGTGAACTCCATTACTTTCCAATAAGTATCAATCTTTCCTTGCACCATGTCAACGTACAATTCTAAACGAGATTTCCCATCATCACAATCTGTGGGTACCATTACAGCTTTCACATCTGCCATTACTTTAGCTCCTGAGGGTTATAAATTTCGGGGGCGATGTGGTCTTGCCACATACGTTCATCTTCTTCCCACTGTTGTTGATCCATATCATGGCACCATTGATGCATTTCTTCCTGTGCCTGTTGGTCTACACCATAGCACATATCACACTGCTCAAGGGGTGCCTCTTCCCATACACCAGGGTTACCATCACCAGGCACTATGGCCTCGACGAATCGTGATACCCAACCCATTTGAGGCTCATTTGCCTCATTCAGGCAAGACTCACAACGAAAAAAGCTGGTCTGGTGACCCAGGATAACTTTACGATAGATTCTTGACATTACTGTTTTTTCATCCAAGTTATGTAGGCATCGAAATCATAATACTGACCGCATTTGCGGTTCTGATGCATGGTTTCGCCCCACAGGTTAAAATAATAATTCACTTCGTGCATACGGCTTTCATCAAGTGTAATATTGTTTTTTTCAAGCGCAATAAGAAATTCATTGCGGCTTAATGGATAGTTTCTAGTCATACTAGTTGATGTATTAAAATTTAAAGTCATACTAACATCTCCTTGAGATTAGCAAAAGGTTTAAAGGAACAAGACAAGGGTTTCTTGGCTTGCCGATGAATAAGGGCAACACGGTTGGCCTCGAGCATACGCTCGTGGGCTTCAACCTTGTCACGTTTAATTGATGCAACCACCTCGTCCTCAAGAGACTTGGCTTCGGCACGTAGGTCATCAATTGACCATTCACGCATATCCCAAAATCTGGGACGGTAGCCGTTGATGGCTTTAAACGTGTCGGAAATGTAGGACGCAAGATCCTCACGTTCACGGGTGCCACCAGTGTCGATGGACTGAGTCCATCCTGCGGCAAATATCATTGTGTTTTTTGATTCCATAACATCATTATAGACTATATGGGGACCAATGTCAAGCGCCAAGTCATTGATTTATAACGACTTTTTAGGACTCCGTAAGCCTTTGATTTATAAGGGAAAACCTATGTCTTATATGTGACACTTATATGTCAATATACGACATATAGGGTATTTTATGCGTATATTAGGGTTTACTTATGATGTTTAGTAGGTCTCCCACCTCATTCCTAACTGTTTCGATTTCTTGCTTTAGGTGTAGCTTATTTAGCTTTAAAGATTTGATATACTGATCAGGTCTATAGTGAGCATAGCCTTCCTTAATCTCAGTATCTAGTTTGCGATGCCGACTGATAAGTCCAATCCAATACTTCTTGAGATCATTGACTTTATCGTGGCCTTTCATATTAAACGGCAGGTCCTCTTGTGTTTGCATGGTTCACCTCCTTGTTAATGGCCATAACCGGGTCCTGTAGCTGCACCACAACCGCCACACATCCCGGTGCCACCGTGTGCTTTGAATACATCAGAAAATACAAATGTCGGGCTCATACCCGATGTGTCATAGTGTATCGTAGCTTCATCCATAAACTGATATGCTACGGGGTCAATATATACATAGGGAGCAATCTCCATATCTCGCTCTTCCTTTTCTTCAACAAACGTCATACTATGTGCCATACCAGCACAGCCAGTGCCGTGTACGAACGCTCTAACACCAATCATGGCGTTCTCTACACACATTTCGGCTATCTTTTCTTTTGCTTCTGGTGTTACTGTTATCATACTACACCTTTCCACTCATTACTATGGTCATCATCTGCACATCCACACAGGTTGTCTGGTGTACAGGTACAAGGATCACAAGTACAGCCTTCACAATTACATTCGATGTTATCGCAAGCCATTTTAGTCTTCCTCTTGTTGTTTACGTTTTAGTTCAGCGTGTCGCCATTCTATCTCTTCCATGGTAAGGGGAGTTGTACGAGATCGTTTAATGGGTGCCCTATATTCCTCTATCACATGAGTGGGATAAGGTGATTGACGAGGGTTTCTATGTGTATTAACCAGATGCTCTTTTAATTTAGGCGACGGACTCTCATTACCATATCCTAATTGGTACTTCTTTCTATCACTATAATCTGGGCCAAACTCACCCGGCCCAGTTCCACTTTGAACTGCATCATCTTTAGCTTTTTCGTCCCAGTGTCCCATATTCATCCAACTACAAATGAGGATCCGCACCCACACTGTCCTTTGCCTGGTACACTCACTATGAAATTAGGCATAAAGTTAGACAGGTCGTAGTTCACGATACCCCCATCAATAAAATCTTTCGTCCATTCATCCATAACGAATTTGCCATGGGCCAAGTCCCAAGTCTGTTCACCCTGTTCAGGTTCGTAATGTGGTTCTGATTTCCATTCCGCTATGATACCGCCGCAACCACCCGCCTTCAGCTCATAACGAACTGCAGCATCCCCATTCTTTTCCAGAATATGGTTCATCTGATTGATAGCGTCTTGTGTGACTTCTATGCTCATTTAAGTATAAAGTACCACACTAGGGTTCCGACCACGACCGTATCCAGGCTCACTGAGTATACCAGATATGCCTTCAACAGCCACGGCCTTGCGACTCGGAGGTATTTCATTTCTCTGTCTCATTTTAATTTCCTTACTTCTTTAAACCAACAGTGCATTTGTATTACTGGATCATATTTCTTCATGCGTAGTTTATCAGATGCACCTGTACCTTTGCTCGGCTTAGTAGTTGTATAATAATATCCGGTGTCCTCTTCGGACACCAGTTTAACTATTCTGAATGATTTAGCCATATTACTAACTCCTGATACCCACCTATCCAATGTCCATCTGATAATGATACCTGTGGAACTGTTTTCACATCCGGAAACTTCTTAAAGAATGCCGCAGTCGTATCTTCAGTTTCTGATATATCTATATAAGTATAATCTTTATTAGCCTTCTGCAATAATTCTTTAGCCTTACCACACAACACACAATTATCTGTACCATATACTTCAATCATTTCTTACCACCAAAATACTCTACTGCATGGCCTTCAGAGACTAGTCTTTTATTGACACTCATATTACCAACAAATATCTCTCCTAGTATACGACCAAATTTTCCTTTACCATCTTTAGAAGTTTTGAGTGTCACATCAGCTCCCACCGGACACAATTCTTTAACTCTATCCTTAGCAGCCAAGCCTCTAGCCTTTTCCTCTAAATCTCTAGTTCTACTCTCAGGAGTATTGATACCGTATAACCGTATTCTACTATTATACACTATATCGAACCCTAAGTCAATAGCTAAATCCATAGTATCACCATCTACTATATGGGTTACTTTTGCGTTATATTCATACATTTATGGTGCCGCCCAATTAGGTATACCCGCTGCCTGACATAGCCAGATAGGTTCGTTTAGTTCTTCATTCCACCCATAATATTCAACAGCAATAACATTTATTCCACAAGTATTTTCTATCCATTCATCTTCTGGTATGCCTTCACCACACGCCATACATTCTGGTATCAATGCCATACAACATTGTACAGGTGGATCCCAAGGCGGTGGATAATCTATAGGCTCACACTGCTCACCTTGATATGTCATACCAGCCATACCCCAACAGTCTCTACCCTTATCGGTCTTGCCTCTATCACAACCATTTAACATTATAACAGCAACAACTGCAATCAAAAAACCTAGTATAAAATACATCCCATGATATTTTCTATGATCACTCATAATCAACTCCTTTCGTTCTATTTATTCATTCTGTTGCGTGAGGAGGCAATGATGGAAAAGATTGTTCTTCTTCTTCAGGCTTATTCTCTGGCATGGGAATTGGTTGAGCACCAGGATTACCAGATTCATCATAGAAACTCATATAATCCATCTCAATCTGCCCCAACTGGTACTCTATTTTCCTAATATGTTGATCTCTTATTATAAGCAATTCAACTATACGGCCAGGTTCATATCGCCTTCCCATTATTATATTACTTACATCTAACATATGATTTGTGGGCTCTCCATCTATAGCTATTATCACATCTAACAGTTGGATGCCATTTAACTCCGCATGGCCTCCTTTTTCTATACTAAGGACTACCATACCAAATACATTCTTAGGTGGTAGAAACTTAGGGTGTGTTTTTTCAAAATACACCATTGCATATGCATTTATTTGTCTAACATTTAGTTTCAAAGCTGGATAAAGTGTTTCACCATTTTCAATCATTTGATTAACTGACCACTGGACTATATCCCCACGTACCGCATATGCTATACCAGACCATTTCTGATCAGGCAGTAAAAGATATGTATTGATACCTACAACATCACCTTTACTATTAATCAACGGCCCGCCAGAATTACCTTTATGTATTTCAGCTGAATGTTGGAGCGTAGCCACATAAGCAGTAATTCGGCCTGTTCTATCCGTATGGGCTATATGTCCTACACTAACCGTCCACTGAATGCCCATCGGGTGCCCAATCGCCACTACCTCTTGAGCAACGGCCCATTCTTTAGATTCTATTTTTAAATAGGGAGTGGGTAGTTTATGGTGGGGTAAGTCCATACGCAGTAGAGCCAAATCAGCTACTGGGTCTATCGCTACTATATCTGCGCTATAACTATTACTATTGTCTTGATCATAAAACCACACCTTCAATTCATCTGCTCGATGTATAACATGATAATTAGTAAGGACTAATCCTGCATCGTCTATCACTACACCAGATCCCATACCCCCTCCAGGAGTAGCCACCAACACAGTAGCATCCCGAGCCTTCTCAATAACAGCCGTAGGTATTTGAGCCCATACAGAACTAGCAAAAAACACTAATAGGAATAATATCTTTCTCATTTACTAGTCGCTCTATACACGCCATCCCAATCTTTACCAGGCGGGTTCGTTTTAAATTCTTCTATTCTATCAAGCATGATATCATAGTATTGTGCCATCTCAGGCCAACCATCTCGCAAGTCTGTTGCAAACTTCTCGGCTACATGGAACTTTTTGCCTCGATACAACGCCAAAAACTTCTCATGTTGCTGTTGGTACATATACCAATTAGTGTTATGAAACACCCAATCGTTATTACCTAGTACAGTAAAGATACGAACAGAATCTTTTTTACCTTTGACGGCTATACTATCAAGTTCAATATTAAATAGATCATTTTCTACTGCCGTAGCTGTTTCTTCACCAAGTATGATAGTTACACCATACCCCTTAGACTGGCCTTCCAGTCTCGATGCCAAGTTCGCTGCATCACCTAATATAGAATAATCAAACCGATTATTTGATCCCATGTTACCCACGACTACCTCACCTGTGTTAATACCTATACCAATCTTGATAGGCATGAGTCCTTCGGACTCTAGTTCATCGTTCAATTCCTTTAGTCGTTGCACCATCCCTAGTGCAGACTCAACAGCTTTCATCTCATGATTTTCAACATTCACTGGAGCATTCCAAAAAGCCATTATACAGTCTCCCATATATTTATCTATTGTGCCATCTCTAGCCATGATGAAGTCGGTCATGGGTGTTAGAAATCTATTAATGAGTTTAGTCAATCCCTGGGGATCTGTCTTGTACTGCTCACTAATAGGTGTAAAGCCTCTTATGTCTGCAAACAGTATGGAAAGTTTCTTAGTCTCACCACCCAACTTCAACAACTCTGGATTCTTTTGTAGTATCATTACCATTGCCGGTGATAGATATGTACCAAACTGTTTCTTGATAAGCATCTTGGCCGCATACTCACGGGCATACTTATTAAACAATAGTTGTACATACAACAACAGTCCACCCAATAATGGATAAGACAAGTCAAATAATATCTTATGATTATTAAAGGCATAGACAGCACTCCATGCACCTGTACTAAAAAGCAATAACACTATCGGTAATGTCCACTTCATTCCTAACCTAGGAACTAACACAATCAGAATAAGACCAAAAAGAAAAAAGTCTAGTATCTCTAACTGATTGGCTATGTCCCATCGTTTGATTGATGTGCCTGACATGATGGTATGCAACGTCTTGGCATTGAACTCATGTATATCTACAGCACCAAACGGTGTAGGCACTGTCTGTGTTAAGCCTTCGGCAGTCAACCCTACAATCACCACCTTCCCTTTAACGTCTACATTGCGTGGTATCTCTGTTGAAAAGTCTATCCATATCCGTGCATGGGGGTCTGTTTCAACAATGGGGAATCCTCTTACCCTCACCTTACTGATGCCTGCGGCTTCTGTCTTAATCTGTGCAGACTTACTACCTACAAGGACTCGGAGTATCTCCATTGGTAGTGATGGGTAGATAACATTCTCACCAACACGGACAAATAACGGCATCCGCCTGACTACCCCATCGACCTCAGGCACAGTACTCACCATGCCTATACCTGCAAGTCCATCTGCAATTGGTTTTATATTTTTTACTGCACCTGGGTATTGAAACAGATACGGGAATGGGTTGCCACTGAATGATAACCCTCTAGGTGTTGCATCATCATCACGGCCTCGGACTGATGCAACTTGAGTACCTACTACCGGCACTTGTTGGAGTACTGATACGAAATCGGCATCACCACCAAGCCTATCTTCTTCTGCAAATAGTATATTGAATACAACCAAGCCTGCCCCTGCGTTATACAAGTCAGCGGTCAGTTGTGCAAATACTGTACGCTTGGGAGGCCACTGGCCGTGTTCTTTTAGAAACTCCTCACCTATATCATACAGAACAATCTGATCGGCTTCTGTCTTTTCTAATAGAGCTTGGTAACCATCAAAGTTTAACAGCCGTAATCGTTGTACTGGTGTAGGGTCCCACCACCGTACTGTGGTGAGTATCAATAATGTAATCAAAACCATCCATGATGAAGTCCACAGTTTCATTACTCTTTATGTTTGCCTAGAATCTCTATGATTTCCCAACTGCCGTCTGCATAATGATGTACTCTAGCGTCTACTAAATCACACATAAAAGCTAAAGACTCACCATCAATCTGATAAGTAATACCATTTATTTCTACAGTATCTGTTGACTCAGCTCTATTCCGCCACAGTTTTGTAACTTCTCTTTTTGTTTTCAAGCAATCACTCATACTATTAGCACCTTTATGGTCTATCAATGTGCCATCAGCAAATACACACACCGCAAAAACAACTTCGGGTTCTATTAGTGACTGTAGTGCAGTCGTTTCGTGTTTATGTTTTAACCACAGGCCTTCTATGTGTTCATGGTCTTGAACTGTCTCATGGCTGTGGTCAACACCTTCTTCACAGGCACCATGTCCTGCTTCACCACACCCTGTACAAGCTGCCCAGGCAGATGTACTAATAAAGAATAGTAATACTAAAAGATATTTCATGTTCTCTCCTATCTAAACGGTGGGACATATAATATGCCACCGTTGTTCCATAAGTTATTCAATCCTCTTTCAAGATTGAGTGGTGTACCTGGACCAATATGTTTATTGAATGACTCTCCATAGTTACCCACTTGTTTAATAATATTATATCCAAACTTCATACCAAGTCCTAACATCGGACCCATGTAACCTTCAACACCTAAAAGTCTTTTGACTTCTTTTGATTGGGCGGCTAACATATCATCTACATTTCTAGATGTGATACCCATTTCTTCAGCGTTTATCATAGCAAACAATGTCCATCTCACTACATCTTCCCACTCTTGGTCACCCTGTCTTACTAGTGGCCCTAATGGTTCTTTAGATATGATTTCTGGTAACACTACCCAATCATCGGGGTTCTCGGCACCAGCTCTTGCAGATGCTAAACCAGAAGCGTCTGTTGTGAATACATCACACTCACCAGCAAATAACTTCGCCTTCGCTTCTTTGTTACCTTCAACATATATTGGTTTGTATGCCATATTGTTTTCTGCAAAGTAATCATTTAGATTTAGTTCAGATGTAGTTTCTGATGCAATACAAACAAACGCACCATCTAGTCCTCTGGCGCTGGTGATACCTAACGAAGCAGGAACTAAAAATCCTTGACCGTCATAGTAACTGACACCAGCAAACTCAAACATCAAGTTCACATCACGACTAATAGTCCACGTTGTATTTCTGGAGAGAATATCAATTGAACCAGATGCCAGTGTTGGAAATCTCTGAGCAGAATTCAATCCAATGTATTCTACTTTATCAGCGTCACCAAATACGGCAGCTGATACTGCTCTACAAAAGTCAACATCTAAACCACTCCAGTTTCCTTCATCATCTTCTGAAGCGAACCCAGGTAAACCAGCATTGACTCCACAAACAAGGTAACCTCGTTCTTTTACAGTATCTAATAGACCTATTTCTTTTTCTACTACTACCTTATTCGTTTGACATCCAACTAGCATCAAAACTGCTAATAATATTCCAATGTATTTCATAATCATCTCCTAGTCTTGTGTCAGGACTTTCAGTCCTTTCTTCTTCTTCTTTTCAGTTAGTGATTTTGCTGTACCACCTAGTTTCAAACTACCAGAACTGTCTGGCATTTTATTTCTTATGCTAATGATCTTACCATTCTCATCTAGTTCAGCTATAGAAGGACCACACAACACTTTGCGTCCGTCTCTCAGTTTTGTTATTGCTCTCTTTTCTTTCAAGCACTCACTTAGACCATCCATTTTAATGAACTCACTTGAAGTATCTGAAACAACAAACATTGTTATGATGGTTACTAATGCTACTGTAGTACTCATGGTGTTCCTCCATTGGCCTTTAGATGGGCCACTTGATCCCGTAGAGCTTCTATTCGGGTTTCTAATGAAGTAATACGTTTCTCATAAAACTCTAGAGTTAAAGCCTGTTGTTGGTCATGCGGGGCCTTACCCGTATCAATTTCATCTTGTAATTTTTCAAACTCACCAGCCAAATGTTCTATCAGCATAAACTGCTCTGAGTCAGCAGGGAGTGAACCTAGATCGCCTCTAGGCCATTTGATTCTAAACTCTGTATTCTTTACTAAGTCTGAGTCAATTAAAACTAATTGAGTCTCAATCTTATTAAGTCGTTCAATGATACCAAAGTATCCCCATACACCAAAGGCAACAGCAACAACCATTGAGATTAAGTTTCTCACTGGCATTGCAAATCTGGTATTGTCGTTTAATTCATGTGGTTTTTCTGCCATATTATTACTTGTCCTTCACTTCCAATTCGGCCTCAATAAGAGCCTTGATAAATGCTTGGGGTGTGATTTCATGTTGAACAGCGGCAATGATAAATTCAGCCATCTTTATTTCCTTCTCCACCCAAAACTTCTTTCTTTTCAAATCTTCCAATCGGATTTCATAGTCATCTAGTTCTTTTTGTTTACGAACCTTCTGTTCAATTACATCAGTTATCGAAATTATATTACTCACTAAGCTATTTATTCACTTATATACCTACTCTGGATTATCACAATAGTGTTACTAGGTGATGATGTAGTGCCCAGGACTTGTGATTCTAATAATGAACTGGTACGTCCTTGAACAAACACCAACGTAGTATTACTAGGGTTGAACTTAACTGATGCAACATCACCACCAAGTGCTGTACGAGTTGCCGTGCAGGCTGTAGCTGTATTATCTGTACACTGTGATGTGTTGTATGTATTACTTGGAGTAGTGTAATAGACATTTGACGTTGTACCACCACTAGTCGATGTTGATGTTGAGTCACTACTACTTGTTGTTTGCGTCCCAGTTCCACTTGATGATGATGTTGATGTTGAAGTACTACTAATAGTTTCAGTTTCTGAAGATTCAGTGGTGGCTTCTGTGGTAGTAGAATAATAACTGTAGTCATATGTATCCCAACTACTCGTCCATCCATCATTCCATATCTCTGTATTGGTTGTGATAACCAAGTCTTGATAGTCTGTTACTGTAGTTGTTTCAGTTGTCGTTGTAGTAGTCTGGTCATAACTTTCTGTTGTAGTTGTTGTCGTTACAGTAGTGTTAGCCGGTGTAGTGGTGGTTGTGGTAGTCGTTGTAGTTGTTGTAGTCACCACAGGACTTGTGTACACAACTAGGCCTGTCGAACCACTCACACTACCATAGGACTCAGCTGTCGTTGTTGCATCTGATGAGGACGTAGATGTAGATGTGGTTGTAGTAGGATCATCATCGGTAGTCACTGACGATTCTGATGTGGTAGTAGTGGTAGCTCCATTTGATACGGTACTACTAGACGTTGAAGTAGAACTACTCCCTGTCTCTGTGGTCTGTGTTGATGCAACAGACGATGTGGTTTCAACTATCCAATATGTCTGGTATGTTTCTTCTTCTTCTTCATCATCATAATTCAGATCATCTTCATATTCTTCATCAGCAAAGTAAACCCAATTACCATCAGAATCAAAGTATCCATCAAAATAGACATCTTCATCATAGACTTCTTCTTCTTCTGGTTCTTCCCAACCAGTGTTAGTGGTGGTAGTGGTGTCATCAAATATTGAATTATCAATAAGGTCATCCATGATATCATCAACAAATGTATCTTCCCATACGGGTTCTTCCCATACGGGTTCTTCATACACAGGCTCTGGTTCTGGTTGTGGTTCTGGCTCTGGTTCAGGTTCAAACACAGGCTCGGGTTCAAACACAGGCTCCTCAAATATTGGCTCATCAAAGATAGGCTCATCAAATGTTGTTACCACCTCAACTACGTCAACAATAACTTCTATTACTGGTTCCTCAAATACTGTTGTAGTATCAAATGTGGTAGTATCATCAAACATATTTGAATCAGTCATCAAGGTATCTTCATTAAAGGTAGGTTCTTCAAATACCGGCTCCTCAAAAGTCGGCTCATCAAATACTGGCTCGTCAAAGGTAACTACATCTGGTTCATCGAACACCGGCTCATCAAAAATGGGTTCCGGTTCATCAAACACTGGCTCTGTTTCAAATATAGGCTCAGGTTCAAACACTGGCTCATCAAATGTTAATGTATCCGGTTCGTCAAAAGCTGGTTCATCAAATGTTATTGTCTCTGGTTCATCAAAGATAGGCTCATCAAATGTTATTGAATCTGGTTCATCAAAGACAGGTTCTTGTTCTTCAAATGTTACATCGGCGATAGGTTCTACCTGTTCATCAAATGATAGACTAACTTCTTCCTGTTCTGGCTGCTCAAGTATAGGTTCTTCTTCTACGGTTTCGACGACAGGTAGGCTATCATCACTGATCGGCTCTGATTCAAAGGTTGGTTCTGGTTCTGTTTCCACCTCCACTCGTTCTGCATCTTCTTGCTCGCCACCAGCTGGCTCTGTTCCTTCTTCAGCTCCCTGGCCAGGTCCCTCATCGACTTCTGCAACCACTTCAACTTCGCCGACATCGGGCTCCACCTCAGATGATCCTTCGGTATCACTATCGGAATCTCCTCCAACTTCTTCATCGGGTATGTCTCCACTCCCATCTCCTTCATCAACTGGCTCTGGTTCGGGCTCTGGTTCTTCTTTGACTTCTTCAACTTCTTCTGCTTCTTCAACTGGCTCATCTTCAACTACCTCCTCGGTTTCTTCTTCAATAGTTTCTTCTTCTATAACTTCTTCTTCAACTTCTTCAATTTCTTCTTCTTCAACT
>VTLG01014529.1_pt1 | contig 44815 bp, 63 predicted proteins | sample 4694571 | NCBI WGS metagenome assembly VTLG01 (sample SAMN12604809, study PRJNA352737) | marine metagenome | biome: ENVO:00000447; feature: ENVO:00000209|ENVO:00000569|ENVO:01000036; material: ENVO:00002151; isolation source: viral sequences binned using virsorter ...
CGTGGGCTTCTGGAGTGGTGACTGGTGCGAACCCTGGGGCACCAAAATTACTAAATTGATTGAATCTAGCTTTGGACCGCTTGAAATATATTTAGGTGATGACGGGTTTTTATATTCGTATTAGTATGCTACACTATTAAAGTTACTAGCCCCACTAAGGCAAACACCATGCAAAAACAAGAACTTTTCCAACCTGAGCTGGATCGATATTATTTCGATTGGACTTTGAAAGGCTCCGCCGGATGGTGTCAGCTAGACACTGCACAGGATTTTTCGCACTGTGGCCACTGGGTCAATCCTATTATTTTAAAGTTTTATACTTTTGTTGAAGGTGATTTAATAATCACGCAAGCAGAAAGCGAGGAAGAATTTAAGCAGGAACTAAAAAGGATAATAGATTTTTTTATAAGGATGGATTCTTTTAAATGTATTGATCCTATGGCTAATGATAAGAACGAGGAAGCTCTGGAGCGTTTGGGTTTTGGGTATGCGCTAGCTGGGGTTTTTGCATCATGAATAAAGAAGATTTTTATGATCTGAAACCCAGGCAGATTATCTATTTAAGGTTCTCCGATGCCTGGAGCGGCGAACAGTTGCGACCTTTCCGAGTCGGCAGAAGGTCAACTTCTAAGAAGTACAAGGTAGATAGTTTGAAGCTGGAACGATTGGAGACAATGGCAGATAACAAAAACAAAGGCTTCAAGGTTGCTCCTTATGTTCTCCGATGCCGTGGCGGTTGCGTCACCTTGTTGCATGGTGATATGGCGTGCAGTTTTCGAGGCTTCTCTCTTGTACCTGGCGAGCTGCAAAGTTCACCAGCAAAAGTTTGGAAAGCCTAGCGGGTTTCGTTCTTTCCTTTCTTCCCTCTTGTAAATCCTTTTGACTGTCTCCCATGTTCTCCCAACTAATCCGAGCTGGACCGATTGCGAAGAAATATCAACAAAATGCTGTAAGGTCTGTTTTATCCTTTCTGCTTTACTACAATACTAAATAGTTAGGCCCACTGAAGCCCACTAAACAAAATGAACAATCTCGCCCCACTTGCTGCCACCCTGGCACTAACCGCAACAGCTCCCTTCCTTGTGCTGTTCGGTATGGAAGACCAGCAAAGGATTGAACAATGTAAAGAGCGTCATCCTGTCGACTACTGCATGCTCAAGTATGTGGGCCGCTAACCCTTAGCCTCTCAATTTATCTGTTGTCTTTTTCTTCCTCGCCTAGGGGTGGGGTACGAGATCGCGGCAACAGGTACCAAAACTCTGGGAACCTACATAATATCTGCTAAATAAGCTCTTCTGTAGTACTCTTATATACTACACTATCAACCCTGAGAAGTCAAGATAATGTCCACCAACTTCCGCTTCGAATAATGTGTCCTCGTTCCCGCCCTAATTTTCAACTCCCTAGAGGGGAGGGATAGCAAATAATTCCGGTAACTTTCCTCTGGCTCCGGCGACCTATAAACAAAAATATTCCCGACTAAATCCCGCAGTCCTTTAAGCATCTGTTTTGGGCTCAACCCGAATAGCAAGCTCTGGCGCGTTGATATTCACAGTTTCCACACTCTCCCCAATAACTTTCCCCAGGGAATCCAAAATCTGAGCCGCAGTTTGAAGCTGCCCCTTACGAATCGCTTTATTAAAAAGCTGAACCCTCATACTTTGAAGCCTGGAAAGCATATTTTCCCGATCCTTTTGCCAATCTTCTTCGTTCCAAGCATTTACTCTTTTCCAGTCATTCCATGCAGTTTTTACACAGACTCCTTCTTTTTCCGCATGATCCATAACTAACTGACGGGTAGTTAGCCCCTCAAGTTGTCTTTTGTAGAGTCTTTGGCAGCGAAGTTCGATAACCGCATCGGGGCTTCTCTTCCCTACTTTTCTCCCGTCATTTTTAACGCGAGTCTCTTCAAATACATCAAATGTTGCTTCAGCCACGGGCAGTAAGCGCAGTCATTAAAAGGATAATAACGCCCCACCCCTAATTTAGAAACGTAAAAACCAGTAATCTATAGGTTATGACAGTAAAAACAGCAGAACCCCTTACTCTTCGATGGGCGCAGGGAGAGGTTTTCAACAACAAAAGCCGCTTCCGTGTCCTAGTCGCCGGAAGGCGTTTCGGGAAATCTTACCTTTCCTGCATCGAATTAATCCGAGCCGCAATAAATCGCCCTGGAGAGACCTATTTTTATTGCGCCCCCACCTATCGCATGGCAAAAGACATTGCCTGGAAAGAAATAAAACGCTTAATTCCTAAGACTTGGATCAAATCAAAGAACGAAACTGACTTAAAAGTTGAATTAATTAACGGTTCTTGTATTGAATTAAAGGGAACTGAAAATGCGATGGCTCTGAGGGGCCGAAGTTTGGCGGGCGTGGTTTTAGATGAGGCCGCATTTATGGATTCCGAAGTGTGGTTTGAGGTAATTCGACCCGCACTCGCTGATAAACAGGGGTGGACTTTATTTATTTCCACTCCCGATGGAACCGCTAGTTGGTTTTACGATCTTTGGTGTTATGTCCCCGAAGATGATACGGGGGAATGGTCTCGTTGGAGTTATACAACGGTTGATGGGGGTAATGTCCCAGCAGAAGAAGTTGAAGCAGCTCGCGCTCAGTTAGATCAGCGCACATTTCGGCAAGAATTTGAAGCTAGCTTTGAAAATTTAACTGGTTTAGTGGCTGTTTCCTTCAGTGACGCAAATATCTCAACAGAAGCCAAAGATATTTCCGTAATGCCTCTTTTATTGGGGGTGGATTTTAACGTTGACCCCATGTCAGGGATTTGTGCCGTAAAAGATGATGATGTTTTATACGTTTTTGATGAAATTACACTTACAGGAGGGGCAACTACGTGGGATTTTTCAGAAGAAGTAATTCGTAGATACGGTGTAGATAGAAGAATAATTGCCTGTCCTGACCCCACAGGTGGAGCAAGAAAAACTGCGGGTGTGGGAGCAACTGATCACAGTATTTTGAGGCGAAGTGGTTTTACTGTTTCAAGTCCTCGCGCTCCGTGGAAAATTAGAGACAAAATCACAGCAGTTAATACTGCACTACTTGACGCGACAAACACGCGCCGTACTGTAATACATCCACGTTGTAAACAATTAATCAAGAGTCTTCGCACTCTTACTTATGCACCAAATACAGGTTTACCTAACAAGAATTTGGGGGTTGATCACGCCTTTGACGCTTTTGGCTATTTATGTTTACAACAATTCAATTTGGCTAAACCAGAGACTTTAGGGCAGACTACCCACAGGATTTACTAACAATCAGCATGGAAATTACTGAAGAGATGCTTGATGTGATCGAGCAAGTTAAAGGTAAGCGTAAAGCAGGTTTATGGGACCATAGATGCCAATGTGTAATGGATGCGAACACACAACCTAAGAAAACAAAGCCTAAAACTACTGTAAAAGAAGAAACAACGAGTTAAACTAACGCCATACCCCTTTTTCTCGATAGGTCATGGCCTTTTATCGTGGCGAGGAAGGTTCCGTTAAGTTCAAGAACACCTCTGGCACAGTTGCCACAGTTGCTTCTACACGTAACTGGAATTTTTCTCTGAACAAAGATGTTCTTGATTGCACAGCACACGGTGCTACCAACAGAAGCTATGTAGGTAGCTTTATTGACGGTAGTGGTTCTGTTGAATTGCTTTACACAGCATCAAGTGGTGATGAGACTCAAGAGTTCATCAAGGATGTACTAACAACAGAAGATGCTGCCGATGCTCAATTTGAGTTGTACTTAGACACTTCTGGTTCTAAGAAACTTGCCTTTAATGGTTTAGTTACAGGAGCAGAATTCGGTACTTCTGTGGGTGACTTACAGACAGTCACAGTCAACTTCCAAATGAGTGGCGCTCTAACTGCTGACGCTATCTAGGGAGAAATAAATAGCAAAGGGGTAACACCGTGACGTATGCCGTTCCTGGCAAAATTCGTACAAACATAGTCAGTACAACCTACCCAGGTAGTACCGATAGTCCTTTTATGCGAACAGCCGCAGTGCTGGAGCAGATGAAGGCTTGGGAGATTATGAAGGCGGTTTCGCAAGGGACGGAGTACCTGCGGGAAAACTCCGAAGCATTTCTCCCTTTAGAGCCGCGTGAAGATTACACAGCTTATTTATCAAGAGTAAATCGAGCTGTATTTTCTCCTTATACGCAACGTTTAATTCGAGCAGCAACAGGTTTAATTCTTCGAAAGCCCATATCTCTAATAGGAGATCCCTATTGGACAGATGTTTTCGCTAAAGATGTAGACGGTTGCGGTTCAGATTTAGATGAATACGCTCGCAGAAGCCTTATATGTGCTCTTACTTACGGGCATAGTCATACCTTGGTGGATTTTCCTGCTCCGACAGGGGCAAAAAGTCTTGCCGAGGAAAGATCTTTAAATCGAAGACCTTATTGGATTGAAGTCGATCCAACCAACGTTTACGGTTGGAGACTCGATCGAGAGGTTAATTACGGCAGTTTGATCCAAGTTCGCATCGGTGAAAAGGCCGTTGTACCTAACGGAGAATTTGGAGAAAGTGTCTACAACCAGATAAGAGTTATTGAACCAGGTCAATACCGCGTTTATAGGCAAACTGAGAAGCAAAAAACGCTAGAGCCTTATTCACAGGGCGGATTTACGGGTGATTTCAATGGTCCTCCTCAACAGCAGGAGTATGAATTGATTGAGTCCGGTGACTACAGCTTGGATGAGATTCCTCTAGTGACCGTTTACACGGGTAAAACGGACACAATGACCAGTAAACCGCCGCTGCTGGACATTGCCTATCTGAATTTGGCTCATTTTCAGAGGCAAGCCGACCTAATACATAGTCTGCACGTTGCTTCTCAGCCAATGTTGGTACTCGAAGGATGGGATGACCAGACGAAGGATATGGCGATCAGCGTTAACTACGCTATGGCGACCCAACCTGGCAATAAAGTCTATTACGTGGAGCCAGCATCAAGTGCTTTCGATGCTCAGTCCGCAGAAATCCAAGAATTAGAGAAGCAGATGGCTTCTTTAGGCATCAGTACTCTCTCACAGCAGAAATTTGTTGCAGAATCGGCAGATGCTCGCCGTTTAGACCGTGTAGACACAAATTCTATGCTTTCTATGGTTTCTCTCGACTTAGAGCAGAAAATGCAAAAAGCGTTTAATTTATCTGCAAAATACCTTCAATTAGACCCTCCTGAAATTAAAATTAGCCGTGATTTCGATATTGAGCGTCTCATTGGTCAAGATATAACCGCTTTAACCTCCCTATTTGATCAAAAAGTCATTGATAAAGAGGAGTTTAGGGACATTTTGGTACAAGGAGAAGTTTTGCCTACAGCTCAAGAAAACATAGATAGTTAATTCTTGCTTAGTACAGTAGAATAGTTTCAATTCATCTTTTTACCATGCCTTCCGGTGATTTGGACTCAGGAAACATAAGGGCGGAGGATTTAGAAGCTGCTTTCGCTCCTAAAGCTGCCCCAAAAGCAGCACCTAAAAAAGTGGAGAAACCTCTTGCAGGATTAACTGCTAAACAGGAAAAAGAGGTTAAAGCTCCCGCAAAATCTTCTAAAACTAACTCTTAATTATGGTTGAGGAAAAAGTCATTCAGCCTGAGTCCGTGGCTCCTGCTGAACAGCCCGTGGCTGAGACTCCAGCTCCACAAGCACCTAATCTTGACTCTGTAAAAACGGAGTACGAAACACAAATCGCTGCTTTACAGAAAGAACTAGCCGCAGCGCAGGAGGACCGTAAAGGTGTTAAAAGAAAACTAGATGAGGTGTATCAAAAACAAGATGACCAACGCCGCAAAACGCTCGAAGACCAAGGGCAGTGGAAAGACCTATGGGAAGAAGCCAACAAAACCGCCCAAGGGAAAGACCAAAAAATAGCTGAGTTAAATCAGCAATTAGAAGACTTAAGAAAGTCAAATGAGGCTGAAACCGCAAAGACCGCAGCACTTGCAGCCATAAGTGATTCTGGGGCTATCAATGCGGAACAAACACTTTCTCTGTTGCAAAGTAAACTTAAAAAGAACGATGATGGAAAGGTTGTTGTTCTTAATGGCGGGATAGAACAGGATCTATCTACATATATAGGGAACTTAAAAAATCCAGGTTCGGGATGGGAGCATCACTTCAAACCAAGCAGTGCAGCAGGGATGGGAGCTAAACCAACCCCTAACTCTGCTGTCTCTCCAGGCATGTCTAACCCCTGGAAAGAAGGTAGTATTAACCTAACAAGGCAAATGGCCCTTGAAGCTACCGAGCCTGATCTTGCAGCCGTGCTCAAGAGAGAGGCTCAATCTAGTTAGTTTCCGTGAGACTAACTCCCAAGTCCGTGACTTGGCCTTCGCATAACTAATTCCCGTTTTTTGAAATGGCAGCCCCGTTTCAGAATTATTCCGGCGGCGTTCTTCTCGCGGACGTTGTAAAGAGGAATAATTTGTCTCGCTATGTCAGCGAGGCCATTAAAGAACGCAGTCTCTTCATCAAAAGTGGAGCTGTAGTTCGTAACTCCTTCCTTGACGCAAGGGAAGGCGGTACACGCATTCAAGTTCCTGAGTTCAATCCAGTATCTCCAACTGAGGAGGTAATGACTGGTGCAGCTAACTGGGGAACAAGTACTTCTGGTTATCTGACTCCTCAGAAAATCGGTACAGCAACTCAGATTGCTTCCATCTGCCACAGAGGTTTTGCCTATGCGGTTGATGACGTAGCGATCTTGGCTGCTGGTGAAGATCCAATGCTTCACATCCGTAACCAGATTGCAGACGCAATCAACAAGCTAAACAGCCAGCGTCTTTTCTATCAGCTACATGGTCTTTTCGGTACTGCCTTAAGTGGTAATGCTGGTGACTACGCGATTGCTGCTAGTTCTGGACAAGGCGAATCCAACTATCTAACAGGTGCAAACGTAGCTAAGGCTCGCGCACTTCTTGGAGAGCGTGGCGATGAATTGGACACAATCATCGTTCACCCAAATGTAGGTTTCTACCTCTATCAAGTTGGACTACTAACCTTCTCTACTTCTTCACTTGTTTCAGGTGGAGCAGTTACTTGGGGTGGTGGCGGTGCTGGCGTTGATGCTAAGAGCATCGGTACTTTCGCTGGCTTGAACGTCATCATGGATTCTCAGGTGAACACAGTTCAGCCTGGTTCCTCTGGTCACATCAAGGAGTACTACTGCTACTTGGTTAAGTCCGGCACAATTATGGAAGGTGTTCAGCAGGATCTACGGATTGAAGCTGATCGCAACATCCTTTCTAAGCAGGACGTTCTATCAGTTGACTACCACACTGCGTATCACATCATGGGTACTAAGTGGGGATCTGCTTCTGACAACCCAACCAACAGTGTTCTTGGCAACAAGGATAACTGGACTGCAACTTACGACATTGATCTAATCCCTGCCGTTCAGTTGACTGTTAACACTCCTCTAGACACAACGACTCTTTAATTCATAATTAGAGAGTGCATCGGTCTGCATGGCCCTACCTTCGGGTAGGGTCTTTTTACGTCCGCTACACTGTGTTTGTTACTTACTTGTATGTATTGTGGCTGCCACCATAACCGCCACACTGAAAAGTGAAACGGCAAATAGTTACGTGACTCTGGCGGAAGCCAACACGTATTTTGAAACTGCTCCAGAGTCTTCAACCTGGACAAATAAAACTGACGATCAAAAGAATCGGTCTTTAATATCAGCCTGTCGCTGGATTGATAGCCTCAACTTTTACGGAGATCGCTGTGATAATGATCAGGCCCTTAAATGGCCCAGAAATAATTACACAGTTGACGGTGTAGATCTCAAGTGTGAGGCTATCCCAAACATGATTAAGTACGCTCAATATGAACTAGCACGAGCACTTGCTAACGACACGGATGCAATAACTGGTAACAAAGGTACTGACGGTACTTATGAAGAAGTAAAACTAGGTGACATCGAAGTTAAATACAACACCGATAGTCAAGGTGTTGGCACGATTAACAATGTTTTCGATGTTTATCCTTGGCTTCAGTCCTATCTTGGTGCTTATTGCCTTGGTGGGTCTGCTAGTTATCAAATAAGAACAGTGAGGGGTTAAATGGCAGCTCTCGACTCTCTTTTCAAAACAGCAGCTAAACAAGTTGTTGCTGACCTGGGTTCTGCCCTGGATACCACAATTACTTATACCCGTAAAACGCTCCCTTCGTACAACACATCAACAGGAGCACTCACCAGTACAGATACTTCTTATGCAGATATAAGTGTTCCCATTGAGTTCATACGCTCTGAAGAACAAGATGAAAACGAAAAGAGGGAAGCAAAAATATATGTAACACCGGATTTAATAGGAAATAGTCAACCTACTCTTCAAGACGAAGTTATTTTGACCTACGCAGGAGGTAGTCAAACTGCTCAAATTACTGACATAACCACATATAGAGGAGGGCAAGAGTACCTTTACATACTCTTAGTTAGGTTCTAATGCCAAAGCGAAAAAGTGCGAAAGGGTTTGCTGATGACATAGGAAGGGATCTTAAGTCTCAAGTAGAGGCTCAATACGGACAATTAGTAAGAGAAACTATTAACGATTTAGTTAAAGGCACTGTAAATGGAAGGCCCATAAGCCCCGTATTAACTGGGTTCTTCGCCTCTAGCTGGAAAGCTAGTACTACTGGTCCAGTAGATCAGTCTGACTTTAGAAGTAAGTACAGTCCGTGGAACAAAATTAAGACAGTAGTAGTTAACGGTAAAACTGTTTTAGCCCCAGGTAATAGATCCGTTCAGAAAGTAAGGCATTATGTACCGAAGAGGATTCGTCTTTCGGATACTGTTTATATAGGAAATACCGCTGAATACAGTGTTTTTGCTCTGGAATCTCCAAAACGTAATATTGTTCCTTACATACTGGGGGCTGAAGGGTTAAATGCAAAGATAGATCGCATATTTAGCGATAAAAATAAGCCTACTGCTAAGTATGGAGTTATATCGGACTTCTCAAGTGGTGCCGATTATGATAGAGAAGTGACCTATGTGAGCAAGCTTTAAAGAACGATGACTCTTGTAAACGCTCGCGCAGCTCTAGAAAAGGCAGTTACAGATGCAGTAGCTAGTGCCGATGGAACGGTAAAAATGGCTTATGACAACACGCCTTTTACTACTCCTAGTAAGACAACTAAGTTTATTCGAATGTCGGTTAGCTTTAATGCTTCCACAATTCAAAATCAAGGAGCATCTTCTGATTTTTACACGGGTTTTGTTGTCTGTGATATATACGTTCCAAAGGCAAAGGGGACTTCTGTTTTCTCTTCAATAGGTGAGGCAGTGATAGATGGATTAACTTCTGTTAATGCTTCTAATTACAGCGATACATTTAGTTGTAAACCGCGTGTGGGAGACGTTGTTGGTCCTACTCCTGTAGAACTTGATGATCGCGCACACTTTCTAGGAACCGTGACTTGCCAGTTTTCTGCTAACGCTTAGTGTATTATTGCAGTAACTAGGAATTGTTATGCCAAGAGCTATTGAACTACTCCGCAATCAGTTCGGAGTAAGCCAACTTTATAAGCATGTGGTTAAAAAAGATGGCGAAGAACTTTTGACGGTTCATTGGCATCCTTTAACGATTGCTGAGAGGGAGACTATCCAGAAAAAGACAGGCACAGACGATGCTTCTGATTTTGCATTAGCCCTAATGATTCAGAAAGCTTTAGATGAGGATGGAAAGAGGCTATTTGCGGATGGGGACAAGACTGCTCTTCGCCGAGAAGTAGAGGCAGCAGTTTTACAAGAAATCCAACTCGCAATGCTTGAGTCTGGTACAGACAAGGGGGTAGAACAAGCTGAAGCTGATTTAAAAAGCGAATAGTGAGTGGAAGTTCATATATTCTCTTGCTAAAGAACTAGGTAAGACAGTAGCTGAACTAACTTCTACTCTCACTAGAGAAGAGATGATTGGATGGGCTGCTTTCTTCTCTTTGCAGAACGCGGAGATGGAAAAAGATCGTGACGCTACCCAATCAAAGGCTGCTTCTCGAACACAAAGCAGGTAAACTGACGGGGACGCTTCGTAATTTTTAATTTGGCGGCAAATTATACGCGGCTTATAGAGTTCAAGGTTAAAGATACCGAGTTAAATCGTGCTGTAAAAAACCTCAGTAAGACGTTAGATAAGATCGATAAAACCTTAGTAGGTATAGATAAGAAATTAGATCATATCGCTAAACATGGCTTTGCAATGGTTTCCAAAGAAGCCGTTAAAACAGATAAGTCAATTAAAGAGGTAGAAAAATCTGTTAATAGAGTTTCAAAAGCTTTAGATAAATGGTCTAAAGGTGCTAATGCCAAGTCGAACGAATTCTTAAAGCTTGAAAGGGTCCTTAGTAACAATGCAGGATTAGTTAAAAAAGTAGCTTTATTTGCCACCCTTTCAGCCGGAATAGTAAGGGCCAGTAAGGACATAAGGACATTGGTTGGAAATGTCAATGCATTTACTCAAGCTAATAATGTTGCCATTCAATCTATTTTTGGATTAGTTGCTGGCTTAGAAGCAGTTAGAGTTTCCACTCCTTTTGTTTACAACTTAGGCAAAGGGTTTAGACAACTTACGCATGATATTGGAACGGCGCACGGAAGGATTAAGAAGTTTGGATTGGAAGGAGGTCTTCTAAGTTTTGCTCCTAAAGGTTCTCACATGGGGAATCGGTTTGATAAATTACGAGGTCAACCTTTTGATGGTGATAAAGCAGCGGCAACAGTTGAGAAGGAAATGTTTAGAGGTCAAAGTTCACCTCTTCATCAAGAATCCTTGCGTTCTCTTAAATCAAGAGAAACTCTTTTACAAAACAATAAAAAAATCCAAGAAAGTCTAGCTGCATTTACAGGTAAACATCTTCAAGCAAGTATCCAAGTTAGAAATGCTCAAGTTCGATACAACATAGAACTAGCTAAAACAAGATTAGTTCAAGCTGCTGTTACTGCTGACATTTGGGCAGCACAAAAGGCTTGGCAGGGTGTTGTTGGAGTACTCAAAGGAGCGAAGAATTTATTCGGAGGTTTACTCGGAGGAAAGTTTGGGGGAGCAGGACAAGCTGCTGGTGTTATAAGTCTGAGTCGTTCTATTGAATTTTTAACAGGGAAACTAGGGTTCTTAAATAATCAGTGGATTAATAATGCTAAAGCAGCTTCTCAATGGGTAACAAGAGTCACTGAAGCAGTTGCAACTGTAAATATTGCTTATACAGGTCTTACTAAAGTTTTAGGTGCTGCGAATTGGACTATCGGAGCTATTGCAGGATTTAAGAGATGGGAAAATGAAGCTTCTCAAGCAATATGGAGAGTTGATAGACAAGCTAGGAACTTAGCCCAGAGTTTAGCTGCTGCGTTCTGGATGATGCAGGGGAAAGGAGGAACCCCAGGTGGTGTAGCTCAGAACCTCAAAGATATGGCTTTAGGGGGAGTAGAGAGACAAGAAAATATAAGGTATGCGGGACAAGGACCGACTGAACTCCAGAATCTACAAAGAGATTTAGATTTACAAGCAACAAAATTAAAGCAGAGAAATGTAGGTGAAGCGGATTACATAAAAATCTTGCAGCGACAGAAGCAGATAAAGCTTGAAATGTTAACCATAGAAGACCAGATAAAAACTAAACGTATAGAGGCTGGCGTATCTACAGCTTCGGAGCAGTTTGAAAAGGAGTACAATGCATTTAAAGAACAAGTAGACAAGAAGAGTAAGGCTGCTAAGAAAGCAGCAAATGACATAACAAAACTGGAGAAGCAAGAGGCAACACAAAGAAACAAATTACAAGCAGATGCAGCTAAAAATTATGAAAGACTTGAGAATAATAAGGAGAAGAGAGCTAAGCAACGTCATAAGGATGCCATTAAACGAGAGAAAGAATTAGCCGTTGCGGCCAGGAGGAGCCAACAACAAAGGCGGCGTAGAAGGGGCCGCATTGGGGAAAATCTAATGCTCGGCGCAGGTTTCCCACTGTTATTTGGCGGTGGAGCGGGTGCTGTTGGTGGCGGTGTTTTAGGGGCGGGTATCCAAGCAGCTACGGGATCTGAAGGATTTGGTGCTCAAATACTATTTAGTGCTTTAGGGCAACAAGTAGATGCTTTCGTTGGGAAGATTTCTACATTAGGAAAAGCATTCAATACCCTAAATCCTGATGTAGACGCTGTTATTGGTTCTTTAGGAGAAACCAATACTGTATTTGGAAAGCATTTAGAGATGCTTAAAAATATAAAAGGAGAAAAAGCTGCTATGGCAGCAGCAACAGCCGCGGTAGAAAGAATTGTAGGAAAACGAGGTTTAGCGAAGCTCCAAGAATTTGGACAGGATGCTACTAATTTAGGCAACGAATGGGCAAAGGTAATGCTTCGGATGCAAGCTTCTGTTGCAGCCTTAATTACTAGAACTGGAATATTAAAGAAACTAGCTGAATCAATGGCTAAGGGAACAGATTTCCAGAAAGCCAATGTCGCAGTGATAACAGGAACAGCTAGCCCAGAACTTACGAAGTTATTTAAGTTGTACGAAGAACAAAGCACATTTAAGGGTGCGATTAAGAATTACCTGCAAAATCCGATCCCCTGGAGTAGGCCAACCAATAAGGATGGGACTCCTAAATTCCCAGGTCAAAGAGAACTAATACCTATGATTATTAAACAATTTAGAGGTGATCAAGATCGTTCCTTACTTGGCAGTGGTGCAGATAAGATAGCTGCTTTAGATGCGCAAAAGTTAAAACTAGAGCAGATACTCAAGATAGGAGAAAAGCGAGCAACTATAGAAGAGAAGATCAGAAATAAGCAGAAAGACGGTATAACCCTAAGTGATGAGGAATACAGAAAGAAATTAAATGAGATAGATAGTTTAAAAGTTTTAAATGATATGTACCAACAGATCGGTCAGACTATTAAGGACGGAATGGTAAACGCTATCGAAGGTTTAATACTTAAGACCAATACTTTAAAAGAAGCAGCATCCGACACACTGAGGATTATCGCAAGAATGATGCTTCAGATGGGTGTATCCAAAGTTATGGCGGGTATGGGTTTCCCTGAAAGGGCACACGGAGGACCAGTTACAGGAAATAGTAGTTACTTAGTGGGAGAAAGAGGTCCAGAGATATTTACACCTAAGCGATCAGGAGCAATCGTTCCAAACGATAAAATAGGTGGAGGAGGATCTACTTCAGTTGTTGTAAATGTGGACGCTACCGGAGGATCTGCGGTACAAGGAGACGAACCAAGCGCACAACAACTGGGGAGAATGATTGGTGCTGCTGTTCAAGCAGAAATAGTTAAACAAAAACGCCCTGGAGGTATCTTGGCATAATGGCAACTTTCCCCTCAATCACTCCTAGCTATGGAGCGCAAAAACAATCAGAACCAAAGATAAGAGCTACTCAATTCAATGATGGGTATGTCCATCGTCTGAAATTTGGGATGAACATTGACCCTAAGACGTGGAATCTTACTTGGACAAACATTTCTGAGACAGACGCAGATACTATTTCTGCATTTTTTGAAGCCAGAATCTCTGATGGAGCGTCTTTCGATTGGACCCCACTAGGAGAAGCGACTGCCTACAAATTTATATGCGGTTCTTGGACTAAATCTATTCCGTACAAAGATAGAGCAACCATAAATGCAACTTTCCAACAGGTATTTGAACCCTAATGGCAGCAGTAGCAGCATGGGCCGCCAGTACCGCTTATAGCGTTGGCGATGTACGAAAGTCCAGTACAGATCAGTATACTGGGGTCCATTTTAAGGTAAAAACAGCGGGTACATCTGGGTCTTCGGAACCCGTATGGAACGCTGCTTATTCAGCAGAAACAGGAGATAATACTGTTACCTGGATCGCTGTAAGTGCTACTTCAGCAGAGCTGCAAAAATCTAGTCCGAGTAACATTATTGAGTTATTTATTCTTGAGTTAGATCCAGTAATTCATGGTACTCAATCACAGATGACGTATAGATTTCATAATGGATCTAGTGAAGTACTAGGAGCAGGGGCGGAAGCTAATATTGTTTTTGCTGGAAATGAGTACACTAGATTTCCTATAGAGGCCGAGGGATTCGGTTATGACGGGAAACAATTACCAAGACCTAAAATAAAAATAAGTAATATATTAGGCACCATAACTACTATATTATCCATAAGTGGTTTCCCTGGGTTAGAAGGGGCAAAGGTTACTAGAATAAGAACTTTAGAACGTTATTTAGATGATGTTAACTTTGATCCAGGTTATATTTTGTTAGAAGATAGTGCTTCCGATGGTTTAGCACTTGAAGACGGTGATCTACTTAAACTGGAAGGAATAAGTAATCCACATGGAACCGCAGATTCATCTGGACTCTTCCCCACTGAAATTTATTACGTTGACAGAAAGGCAGCGGAAAATAGAAACATGGTTGAGTTTGAATTAGCCGCTAGTTTTGATCTACAAGGAGTTAAACTGCCTAAACGACAAATTCTACCGAGAGATTTCCCTGGAGTAGGCTCCTTCTATACCTGATGTGGAAACAAAAAGCGTTAGAACATGCTAAAACCGAGCATCCATCGGAAGCCTGTGGGCTAGTTGTTATTATAAAGGGTAAGGAAGTATTTCATCCTTGTATAAATATAGCACCTAGAAAAGAGGATCTATTTATAATAAATCCCGAAGACTGGGCAATAGCAGAGGATAAAGGAGAAATAGTAGGCGTGTTTCATTCGCATCCAACTACTTCTCCAGAGCCGAGCGAAGCAGACAGAGTGGCCTGTGAAAAATCAAACTTAAAGTGGTGGATAGTTAATCCGATAATAGAAAAGTGGGGAGAGTGTTCTCCCTGTGGTTATACAGCCCCGCTAATAGGAAGAAAGTGGACCTGGGGCGTAAATGATTGCTGGAGTTTATGTAGGGACTGGTATCAACAAGAGCTAAATATTACTTTGCGTGACTGGGAAAGACCTATAGATGGAGATGACTTTCTTAAAGATCCTATGTTTGACCGTTGCTGGAAAGATACGGGATTTAGAGAATTACTTCCCAGAGAAGAGTTACAGAGAGGAGATTTGATACTTTTCAGTATTTCCAGTCCAGGGTTAAATCACATAGGCGTATATCTTCAGGGACAGGAAATTTTGCATCATCTAGAAAACAGACTCTCATCACGTGACCAACTAACCGAATGGCTATTAAAGTGTATGGGAAGGAGGATTAGGTATGCTTCGTAAAATTAAGCTCTATGGTGAGCTTGCAAAATTTGTAGGCTATCGAGTCTTAGAGGCGGAAGTAAGGAATGCTGCGGAGGCTGTTCGTTTTTTAATAGCTAACTTCCCTGGCATAGAAAAGCACATGTCGGATCAGTACTACAAAGTATCTGCGGGGGACTGGCAAATAACCACAGACGAACTTCATTATCCAACAGGACAAAGCGATATAAGTATTGTTCCTGTAGTAGGAGGCGCAGGTCAGGGCGCTAAAGCAATAATCATCGGTATAGCACTTATAACTGTTGCTGTGTTATTACCTGGGATGGCTCCTGTGTTGGGGGCAGGTGGATTTACTGCTGCTGGTGGCACAGCAGCTACAGGATGGGCCGTAGCTGCTGCTGGCCTAGCAAACATAGGTGCTGCAATGATCTTGTACGGGATAGCTCAATCTCTTACTCCTGTTCCAGGTGTTCCAGAGGAAACTCAAGACCCCCAAAATTCCTTTAGTTTTAGCGGTATTCAGAATACGAGTCGTGCAGGAACTCCCGTACCAGTCATATACGGAAGGATTTTGACGGGATCTGTTGTTATCTCAGTGGGACTTGACACTAACCAGGTACAGACATGACTTACATAATCGGCTCTGGAGGAGGAGGAAAAGGTGGTGGCGGAGGCGGGCGTACTCCGCATGAGGATAAAGATAATTTAGATAGTAAACAATTTGCTAAAGTTCTTGATCTAATTTCTGAAGGAGAGATTGAGGGGTTAGTAGACGGCGCAAAATCTATATTTTTAAATAACACGCCTCTTCAATCTACTGACGGTAGTTTCAATTTTAAAGACGTAAGTTGGGAGACAAGAACTGGTACGTCTAGTCAAACTGTTATACCTATTACGGAGAACACTTCTACAGTTAAAAACACAGGATTCGGGACCATTGCTTATGGTTCACCTGGGGTTGTAACTATAACTGACAGCGATGTAGATGCTGTAAAAATTGTTATTTCTGTGCCTACGTTGCAGAGACTTACTGACGAGGGAGATATATACGGAACTTCTGTAGAATTAGGAATAGAAGTTCAATATCAAGGGGGTTCTTACTCTAGTGTTATTTCGGGAAACAACGGTACAATATCGGGCAGAACGGGTGACTTATATCAGAGAGAATACTTAGTCTCATTGAACGGCTCTTTCCCTGTAAATATAAAAGTAAGCAGGTTATCAGAAGACAGTACAAGTGCTAAATTAACAAACGCATTTTCTTGGAGTACTTACACAGAAATAACTTACGATCAGAGATCTTACGATAATAGTGCTCTGGTAGGACTAAGACTAGATGCAGAACAATTTACCTCTATTCCTACCCGTAAATTTGATGTTAAAGGTATAAAAGTAAAGGTTCCCCATAACGCAACTGTCCGTTCAGATGGCAGTTTAAGTTATACCGGAATATTCAATGGTACGTTAGGAGCTGCTGTTTGGACAAACGATCCTGCTTGGTGCTTATACGATTTGCTCACGTCCACTAGGTATGGACTTGGGGACCATTTAGATACAGCAAGGATTGATAAGTTCGCTTTTTATACTGCGTCTAAATATTGTTCAGAACAGATAGATGATGGCACAGGTACAGGTGCTACCGAACCTAGATTTACCTGCAATGTAAATATTCAAACTCCTCAAGAAGCATATCAAGTTATCAATCAGATGTGCAGTGTATTCAGAGCAATGCCTTATTGGTCTGCTGGAAGTATGACTGTTGCACAAGATTCTCCTGCTGATGCTAGTTATATGTTCACTATGGCAAACGTATTAGAGCCTGGCTTTTCGTATCAAAATACAAGTCAAAAAACTAGACCCACTGTAGCCGTTGTTAAATACATAGATTTAGAACTTAGAGATATAAATTACGAAGAGGTTATTGACACTGCAAACCAGGCTAGGTACGGAACAGTTGTGAAAAATATAAATGCGTTCGCGTGTACTTCTAGAGGTCAAGCCCATCGCTTAGGAAAGTGGCTACTGTATATGGAAAACCTGGAGCGTGAGGTAGTTTCTTTTACCGCTTCCATAGATGCAGGTGTAATTATTCGTCCAGGGCAAATAATAGAAATTGCGGACCCCGTTAAGTCAGGTGAGAGAAGAGGAGGAAGAGTCAAAAGCGCTACTACAACAGCGGTAACTGTCGATGATATAGGAGATATAGCGTATACACCTAGCTCTAGTTTGACCGCTGTACTTCCTGATGGAACCGTAGAAACGAAAACAATTAGTGGAGTAAGTGCAGGAGGCGTAATTAATGTTGCAACAGATGCATTTAGCATTGCTCCGGCTACCAATACAGTTTGGGTATATCAAACAGCCAACATTGTTACTTCTACGTGGAGAGTAATATCTATCGAAGAGATGGATAGAACTAATTATGCTATAACGGCTGCGTCTTATAACTCTGGTAAGTATGAATTTGTAGAGAATGATATAGCACTTACACAAAGAGATATAACCGATTTAAACGTACCTCCTGCTGCTCCTACCGGACTTGTTGGAACAGAGATAATGTACGAAAATACAGGCATAGCAAGAGTCAAGATTCAACTTAGTTGGACTACCTCTACTGACGATGTAAGAGTTCGTTGGAGACATGAGGATAGTAACTGGGAAACACGTACAGTTGAAGGCACTAAGGGCTACGACATCCTCGATACTGTTCAAGGAAATTACAAAATAGAGGTATACAGTGTTAGTGCATCTGGGTTAGTTTCTGCTCTACCTGCTTCTTTAGACCCGTTTGTTGCTCAGGGTAAGACTGCTCTACCTGCACAGGTAACAGGTGTAAGTCTTTTACCTATAGACGAAGCGAGCGCAATTTTGTCATGGGATCGTGCAACCGAATTAGATGTATTGCTAGGGGGAAGGACTTTAATCCGACATTCTGAATTAACAAGTAATGCAACTTGGGCTAATAGCCAGGAAATTGTAGTTGCCGCAACAGGTTCACAGACACAAAAACAAGTCCCTCTCTTAACCGGAACCTATCTGCTTCGCTTTATGGATGATGGGGGAAGGCAGTCAGCGGAACCAACTACGACCAATGATCTAGATAAAACGCGCGTTCAAATTGATTTACCTGCTCCTACTGAAAGACTGCTAGTGCTAACAGTAGATGAGCATACAGGTAACTTTGCCGGATCAAAAACAAATACGGTTTACGACTCAGGTTTAGACGCTTTAAAGCTTTCTGAGACAAGTGGAGTGGTCACATCTAGCGGTGAATATGCCTTTACTACCGTTGTAGATTTAACACAGCCCTACGATGTGAATATAAAACGTAATATTCGATCTTCTTCTTATTACTTAGGCTCTAACTGGGATAGCAGGACAGACCTAATAGACGTTTGGGGAACTATTGACAGTGTAGGAGGTGCTGTTGCTGACCAGTGCAATGTAGCCCTGTACCTAAGAGCGACTGACGATGATCCCGCTTCTGGGTCAGCTACTTGGGGGACCTGGAGAGAATTTTCTAATGTTCTTGTGAAAGGTAGAGGATTTCAGTTCAAAGCTCTGCTGAGTAGTGCAGATACAAACCAAAATATATCTATTACTCAGTTAGGAGCGACTTTCGAAATGCAAGGGCGTACTGAATCCATATCAACCCCTGTAACAACTGGATCTTCTCAATATACCGTCAGCTTTACTAACGCTTTTAAGAATGCTCCTAACGTAGTTATTTCACCAACAACTCAACAATCTGGTGATTTTTATGAATTAGCTAATATCTCTAGGACAGGATTCCAGGTAACATTTAAGAACGGTAGTTCAGCCGTGGCACGTCCATTTGTTTGGGCTGCCTCTGGATTCGGTAAGGAGAGGACTTAATGGCTCAACATGATTATGATGTCGCGAACCAAAACGGGGCGAATTTCCGAACGGATTTAAACAACGTTTTAGACGCAATCCACAGTACAAATAGTGGAGGTTCTGAACCTTCAACTAAGGTAGCATATATGCTATGGGCAGATACAACTAACAACCTGTTAAAAATAAGGAATGGGGCCAATAATGCTTGGATATCACTAGGAAGTATAACTACAGCAAATTTAGGACTTGCCGCATTGGCCTCTCCTACTTTTACCGGAACAGTAACAGCTCCAGAGCTTGATTTAACAGGTACAACTAGCTTAAAATTACCTGTTGGAACGACTGCCCAGAGACCTACAGGTGCAACCGGAGACGTTAGGTTCAACAGCACATTGTCTCAAGTTGAAACTTACTCTGGCTCTACCTGGGAGAAAGTTGGTGGTGTTCCTGCGGGAAGTATTGTTGCCTTCCCTACTTCTACGGCTCCTAGTGGCTGGCTCGAATGCAATGGATCAAACGTAAGTCGTTCAACTTATTCCACTTTATTTGCGGTTATAGGTACAAATTACGGCACAGGAGACGGGTCAAGTACCTTTACTGTTCCTGATTTAAGGGGTGAGTTTATCCGTGGTTGGGATAATTCCCGTGGAGTAGATAGTAGTAGAGCGATAGCGAGTACTCAAAGTGATGACAATAAATCCCATAATCACAGTGTCACCGATCCAGGGCACTCACATGTTTATGTCGATCAAACAGCCAACAATGAAGGCTATAGACCGTGGAAAGCAGGGGATAACGATTGCGGACAAAGAAGCAAAAATACGAATAGCGCGACTACAGGAATTAGTCTTGCTGCTCAAGGAAGTGAGGCAAGACCCAGAAATGTTGCGATGATGTATGTCATCAAGACATAGCCCTTCCATTTTGACCTAAGCCAATGGCGAATAAGAAAATAACGGATTTAACGGCGCTGACTTCGCCAGCGGCAACAGATGTATTGCCTATTGTCGATCAGAGCGAAACGTCCGCTTCTGACAAGAACAAGAAGATTGCTTTTTCGGACATTCTGAGTAATGCCCCTGATGGTTCTGCTACTGCTCCATCTTTTGCATTCTTAAATGATCCAAATACAGGGTGGGCATCTAACGGAGCTGACGGTATCCAGGTAGTCACAGGTGGAGCGCCAAGACTCCTAGTCGCTGACACAGGGGTAACAATTCCAGGGAATTTAGAAGTCCAAGGGACGACTACAACTATTGATACAACTACCCTCACTATTAAAGATAAGAATATTGAGGTAGCAAAAGGTAATGGAGACGATGCGGCTGTAGACGGTGCGGGTATAACTATTGATTCGACTGATGGGGATAAAACTTGGAACTGGGTCGATTCTACAGATGCTTGGACTAGCTCTGAGCATATAGACCTTGCGTCAGGAAAAGTTTTAAAAGTTGCGGGAACACAGATTCTTTCTGCAACTCAATACACAGGAAACTCTGCTACAGCAACAACCGCAACTACTGCCACGAATGTAACGGTTGCAGATGAGTCTTCTGATGTTGAGTGCTTTCCTACATTTGTAACCGGAGCAACAGGCAACCTCCCTCCAAAAACAGGAACAAACCTTACTTTTAACTCTTCTTCCGGTGTACTTACTGCAACAGGATTTGCAGGAGCTTTAACAGGAAACGTAACCGGAGATGTTTCTGGGTCGTCTGGTTCTTGTACTGGTAACGCAGCTACATCTACAGAATCAACAAACGTCACAGTTACAGCCAATAATTCCACAGATGAAACTGTTTACCCTCTTTTTGTTGATGGAGCTACTGGGACTCAAGGAGCAGAAACAGATACAGGGCTTAACTACAACCCTTCCACTGGAAATCTAACTTCTACGTTATTTACAGGGAATATAACTGGGGATTTAACGGGTACTGCCTCTACTGCCACAGAAGCAACGAATTTTACTGTTACGGCAAATAATTCAACTGATGAAACTGTTTATCCTGTATTCGTTGATGGGGCAACAGGTGCTCAAGGAGCAGAAACAGATACAGGACTAAGTTACAACCCTTCAACGGGGAATTTGACTTCTACGTTGTTTACAGGAAATGTAACAGGAAATTTAACGGGAACAGCGTCAACCGCAGCTCTCATAACTGTCGCAACAGAAGCTACAGATACTTCTTGCAATATTCTATTTACTACAGCAGGAACAGGAACACTTGAAGCAAAGAGTGTTTCTAGCCTTACTTTTAATTCAAATACAGGGGCATTAACAGCGACTTCATTTGTCGGAGCTTTAACTGGAAATGTTACTGGTAATTGTTCAGGAACAGCGACAACCGCCGAGCTTATTACTGTTGCAACTGAGTCCAGTGATACCTCCTGCAATGTCTTGTTTACCACTGCGGGAACGGGAACACTTGAAGCAAAAAGTGTCTCTAGTTTGACTTTTAATTCTTCTAGTGGAGCCCTAACAGCAACTTCCTTCGTTGGGAACTTAACAGGAAACGTAACTGGTAATACCTCTGGCTCATCAGGATCTTGCACAGGGAATGCCGCTACTGCCACAGCATTAGCAACCGCGAGAGCAATAAACGGTGTTGATTTTGATGGAACGGGGGCAATAACAGTAACCGCAGCAGCGGGAACACTAAGTGGAACAGAGCTGAAAAGTACTGTCGTTACTTCAAGCTTGACTTCTGTAGGAACTCTTGCAAGTCTTACAACTTCTGGGAATGTAACTGTCGGTGGCGATCTAACTGTTAATGGAACTACCACAACAATCGACACGACCAATCTTGATGTAGAAGATAAAAACGTAACTCTAGGCAAAGTAAGTTCTCCTACAGATACGACAGCCGATGGCGGTGGCTGGACTCTTAAAGGAACTTCGGACAAAACATTTAATTGGGTCAACTCAACCGATGCGTGGACCTCAAGTGAACATATTGACCTCGCATCAGGGAAGGTTTTAAAAATAGCTGGCACGGAAGTTCTTTCCGCTAGTGACTACACAGGGACAGCAGCTACAGCCACTACTGCCACCAATTTCACAGTCAGCGCAAATAATTCAACAGATGAGACTGTTTATCCTGTATTTGTAGACGGAGCTACAGGAGGACAAGGGGCCGAGACTGACACAGGGCTTACTTATAACCCTTCTACAGGCGTTCTTACTTCTACCGTTTTCACCGGAAATTTAACAGGAAACGTAACTGGAAATACTTCTGGATCTTCTGGTTCTTGTACTGGTAATGCAGCTACCGCAACAGAAGCAACGAGCGTAACTGTCAGCGCAAATAATTCAACAGATGAGACGGTCTATCCCGTATTTGTAGACGGAGCGACAGGAACACAAGGAGCTGAAACAGATACAGCTTTAACTTATAACCCTTCTTCGGGACTCTTAACTTCTACGAGCTTTGCTGGAAACCTGACAGGTAATGTCACTGGAAATACTTCTGGGTCTTCCGGCTCATGTACTGGTAACGCTGCAACAGCAACAGCTTTAGCTACTGCAAGAGCAATTAATGGTGTTGACTTTGACGGCACTGGAGCAATAACAGTAACGGCTGCGGCTGGAACTCTTACTGGAACAGAATTAAAAAGCACTGTTGTTACTTCAAGCCTGACTTCTGTTGGAACGCTTTCAGCTTTAAGTTCAGGAGCAATAACAACAACAGGTCATCTTTCTGTAGATAACGATAAAGAGGTTCGTTTTTACGAAGCGGATTCAAATGGTTCTGCTTATGTAGGAATTAAAGGGGCTACTGATAAAGGGTCGGAAGCTAGTTACACAGTCAGTCTTCCTGCTGACGCTCCAACAGCTAACCAGATTCTTAAGGCTGATGCTTCTACACCTACAAATTTAACTTGGGCAACTGATTCAGGTGGTATTCCAGATACAGGTGGAACATTTACAGGAAAGGTCACTCATAATTACACTTCATCTCTAAGAATCGCCTCTGGTACTACAGGTCAAAGAGATGGCTCCCCTGGAGCAGGTGATTTCCGCTTTAACACAAGTAACTCAGAATTTGAGGGCTATGACGGTAGTTCATGGGGTTCGATTGGCGGCGGAGGCGAAACCAATTTTAAATATTTAGCACTTAGGAACGCCGCAAATGATGGAGCTGCTTCTTATCCTGCGGCTGATTTCACCCTCGTTACTTCTGGGACGACAACCGCAATTAACCCTAATGCGGCAAACGCTCTTTTGGTCAGTGTTGCAGGTGTTATTCAGCAACCAAATACAGGGGGTTCTACACCTTCTGACGGTTTCGCGATTAGTGGATCAACTATAAAATTCGCAGCCAATATTGCCGCTGCTCCAGATTTCATTATTTACCAGAAAGGAGCAGGAGTTGGGAATGCTTCAACCGTAACTGTTGCAGATGAAAGCTCAGATACTTCTTGCAACGTTCTATTCACAACGGCGGCAACAGGTGATCTGGCTCCGAAGAGTGGCACAAATTTAACCTTCAACTCAAGTTCTGGAGCGTTGACAGCAACTTCGTTCGTTGGAGCTTTAACCGGAAATGTCACAGGTAACGTTACAGGCAACACTTCAGGCAGTGCTGGTTCTTGTACAGGCAACGCGGCGACAGCAACAACTTCTGGCCACGTAACCGTTACAGATAACGAGAGCACAAATGAAAATAACCTAATTCCCTTTGTTGAAGACGCCGCAACTTCTACAGGCAGTCATGGCCTGGAGATGGATGGGGATTTCCATTACAACCCCAGTACAGGAACAGTTACAGCAACAGCCTTTGCAGGATCTGGTGCGAACTTAACGGGAATAGCTTCGACAAGTCTTGATGGTTGTGGTTATCAAAATGATCAAACTATTTCGTCAGGAACCTATACGATTGCAGCTAATAAAGGAATGCATTCAGTTGGTCCTATTACTAACAATGGAACCGTGACAGTTAACGGAACGTGGCTTATCAGCTAACATCTCAACATGGGAACTCTTAATCTTGGTTCTAGCGGAACCATTACAAACTTAGCGGTTGGTGGCCTTCCTGATGGAACTGTTGATGCCGATACTTTGGCGGCGGGAGCCGTCACCACAACAACAGGAACAAATAATTTCACTGTTGCTGATGGCGATCTAATAATAGGAACGGCAGGTCACGGTATTAGTTTTGCGGCTACAAGTGGACCAACTGGCTCTAATTCTGCAAGTACGAATGAGATCTTAGATGACTTTGAGGAGGGAACCTGGACTCCGAGATTAACTTTTGGTGGTAATAGTGCAGGGATGACTTATGACAATCAATTAGGTACTTATGTGAAAGTAGGTAGGTTTGTCTATGCACATTGTGTCGTGGACTTAACTGATAAAGGGTCTTCTAGCGGCAGTGCTGCAATTAATGACTTACCTTATGTCGCTGGAAATTCCGTAGCTATAGACATAGGCGGTCTCGTTAGTTACACGGCTAATCTAAGTTCAATAGATCAGACACAGGTTTATGGATACGATATTAGAAACACAAGCAGGATTCACCTTTATCATAAATATAATTCTGCTTACTCTCTAAACGCTGGCAATTTTAACGATAATAGCCAGATAAGATTTGAAATCTTTTTCCAAACGGATTCCTAATGGCACTAACCAAAACAACAGAAGAAGATCGCATTGAAGTGGTGGGGCCATACAAAGCTCTGCAAATTCGTACAGCAACTGTCATTAAGGAAGATGGGACAGAATTAAGCCGTCAATTCTTTAGGAAAACTCTGCAATGTGGAACGATTGACTACAAAACAGACGTATGGACAGATACAGACGTTAGTGGAGAATCTTCAGAGGTCCAGTCAATAGCAACTGCTGTCTGGACTACCACTGTTAAAAATGCGTATAAGGCGTTTTTAATAGCCAACAAACCAGAAGCAGGATCTGATTAATGTCTGAACTGAAGCTATCCGCTGATACAGGCGGCGGAACTGTATCTCTAAAAGGCCCTTCAGCAACAACGAGCAACGCAGATGTTGCTTTTGTTCTTCCTGTGGCCGATGGGAGTGCCAATCAAGTTTTAAAAACTGATGGCTCAAAAAATTTAGGTTGGGTTACTTCTACTGATACTGATACTGATAGTCTTTCGTTTCGCAACCTTCTGATCAACGGCAGTTGTCAGGTGGCCCAACGCGCCACTTCGTCTAGTTCTCATGGTTATTCAACAGTTGATAGGGTTAAGCCTTATGCAACAAGTCACGCTACTTCCGTTACTTATTCGCAATCAGATGTAGCGAGTGGCAATGATTGCTATAACGCTGGTTTTAGAAAAGCCTTTAAAGTTGCAATATCTGGAGCTGGTAATACAAGTAATAGTGCTGCTTATATAGGTCATTATAAACAAAGAATAGAGGGTCAATATATAGCCCAATCTGGCTGGAAATATTGGGACTCTGATTCTAAAATAACTCTCTCATTCTGGATAAAATCTACGACTGCTGATACTTTCCAGCTACAATTTTATGTAGATGATAATACAAAGAAAAAATATAATACTCCTGTAACTGCTACTACTAGCTGGACGAAGATTACAAAAACAGTGCCTGGCCACTCTGATATAAATATCGATAATGACAATAATGAAGGTTTCGCTGTTCAATTAGTTGTTGCATCAGGTGCTGACCTAGCTGGCACTGTTACTCAAAATACCTGGGTCCCTAATACTACGGCTGCGATTGCTGCCAATAATATAGATACCTGGTTGACGGCAGGAGCAGGGAGTGTAGAGACGACAGGCTGGCAGTTAGAAGTCGGCGACACGGCCACTACATTCGAGCATATTCCGTATGGTGACGAGCTTTTGCGCTGCCAACGTTATTACGAAAGTGTCTACTTAAGTTCTTACAGTGTTTGTGGCCAGGCGTATGCAACTAATCATGCTATAGCCCCTCAATGGCTTAGGCAAGAGAAGCGAGCCAACCCAAGCATTACGCTGCCTGGAGTTGGGTCGGGTACTGGCGAAATCGCTTTTATGAGTAGCTCGGCTGGATGGCCATCTAATCATGGATCGATTGGAATTAACGATGTTACTGTTCAAAAATTCCATTACAGCGGTTCTGGCTACACCAGTTCATTTACTACTGGACACGCTTGCTTGCTACATTGCAATGGAACTGCTGTAGTTAAAGTAGACGCGGAGATTTAAGTATGGCCGATTATCAACTCGTCAAAAACGATATAGTCTCTCTCAGAGAAGGCGAAGAAGTTCTGGAAAATATTATTCTCAGGAAGGCTGACAACACCTACATCCCAAAAGATCCTGAGAATAGAGATTACAAGGAGTATCTAGAATGGGTTTCTGAAGGCAATACCCCAGATGAGGCAAGCTAATGAGCATACTTAAGGTCAATAAACTAGAAAGCAGCACCAGTGGGGGAAATTGTGTTGTTAAGGCAACCAATAGTCTCTCCAACCGCCGACTCAATATAAATGGGGCAATGACCGTGGCTCAACGCGCCACTTCGGTTGATTTATCTGGTTCGGGTAGTTCTCAAAATGCTGTTCGCGTTACGGACAGATTCTATTTGCAGAACAGAAGCGATGCTAATTGGACCTACTCCCAAGAGTCAGATGGTCCTACTGGTTTTGCAAAAAGTTTTAAGGCACTTTGCACATCAGCAGATAGCTCTGTAGCTGCAAATGTCTATGAAATGTTTTCATATAAATGGGAAGGACAAGACCTACAAAATTTAAAGAAAGGGACTTCTGATGCTGAGTCAATAACTGTTAGTTTCTGGGTTAAATCTAATAAGACTGGAACTTATATTCTTGAAGCTCATGATCTTGATAATAGCCGACAAATCTCCCAATCTTATACAATTAGTTCCTCTGCTACATGGGAAAAGAAGACAATTACCTTTGCAGGAGATACTACTGGAACCTTAGACAATGATAATGCTGCTTCTTTCCAACTCTATTGGTGGGTAACTGCTGGATCAGATAAATCTAGCGGAACTTTAAATACTTCTTGGGGATCTATTACTCAAGCTAATAGAGCTGCTGGACAAGTACAGTTAACAGATACGACTAACAACTACTGGCAGATAACAGGGATTCAAGTAGAAGTAGGAGATGCTGCAAGCGATTTCGAATATAGGAGCTACGGAGAAGAGCTTCAACTCTGCAAACGTTATTTCAATATGTTTGCTAACCCAGCCAGTGAAACGTATTCCGATGACAAAGGAAGACAAACACTTTTCAGCGGTATGGTCTGGAATAAAGATACTAAAGACTGTCGCTTCTCAGGTAGTTTTGACGTTGCAATGAGAGCTGCCCCTAGTCTCTATAAAGTTGTGGGTACTAGCTATTTCAGAATAATGGTCGTGGGGGGTGCAAATACAACAAGTGATTGGACTCTTTTGGGGTCTTGGAGTAATTGTTTTGACATAAAATGCACTGCGGTTGATAGTTTTGGTGCTAATGACAATGGAATGGCGATTTATGCGCTTTGTTTCAACTCAGCGGCTAGATTCGGCTGGGACGCAGAAATTTAACTATGGCACTCTATAAACTCATTAAAGACTGGGAGGGAAACGAAGTAGCAGTTACTAAGGACTGCGGTTCTTACTCTTTAGATATTCCTTTCTCACAAGGTAATACAGACTATGCCGAGTTCTTACAATGGAAGAACGAAGGTAACACCCCCGAAGCTGCGGATTAACTATGGGATTAACTCAAACCGGAACCGATGGTCTAAAAGATGACGCCGTATCTTTGACAAAGATGGCCGCTGGAACGGATGGCCAGATTATTACTTATGACGCATCAGGCAATCCAGTTGCAGTAGGTCCAGGTACAGATGGACAAGTATTAACTTCTACAGGAGCAGGATCACCGCCAGCTTTTGAAGACGCATCAGCGGGAGCAACCTTATCTGGATCAACTGATAACACAGTTGTTACGGTAACTGGTGCTAACGCCATGCAAGGTGAAGCAGCACTTACTTTTGATGGAACTACTTTAGGGATAAATAATCCTACTCCTAAATTTACTCTTACTGATTCAGATACCACTGGTCCTCCTGTCTGCTTAGTAGACGGTTCAGGCGGAGATTTAGACTTAGAATCTGATATTAATAATGCAAAGACCAGTAGTAAGGTAAGAATCTTTATTGATGGAAGTGAGAAGATAAGATTTCAAACAGGTGGTGGCATCTCATTTAATGGAGATACCGCAGCGGCCAATGCTTTAGACGATTATGAAGAGGGGTCATGGACTCCCGCAGTTTCAGGAGCTACTGGTTATTCATCCCAGATTGGTAAATATACAAAAATAGGAAATATGGTTTACTGGAACCTATACGTAGTAGTTACTGCGGGGTCACCTACGACTACTATTTCTGGACTTCCTTATGCAGTCCCTGCTGGAGAGAATAACAATATAATGAGTAACTGGACTTATGCTTATTGGGACTGGGGAAATACTTTAGAAGCTGCATCAGTAGTTACATATGCTGGAGCCAGTTCATCAAGTCTGTATCTAAAAACAGTAGATTGGAATGGTGGAGATGGCTTCCCTAACGTAAACTTTGGAGGCGGAAGTATTAATAGAAACCTATATGCCGCTGGTTTTTATTGGTCTTCTTGAGAACTAAATATCGTTAATTATTTATGATTGAGGTATACTATCCTTATAGCCAAACCTAAACCTGTTTTAATCGGAGATTAATCCTAATGGCCATAACTAAGACAATCGTTGAGGACAAAATTGAAATAGTTGGTGATTACAAATTCATCCAGATAAGAACTGCTTCCATAATTAAAGAAGATGGTGAAGAATTGACTCGTTCATTCCATCGGAAAGTTCTTAACCCTGGAACATTAGATGCTTCTGATGATTTAGTTGATACTGATATCAGTGCAGAATCAGCAGAAGTCAAAGGGATTGCGGCTTCTGTTTGGACAACTGACGTTAAAGATGCTTGGAAAGCTAAATTAATAGCAGACAAGACTTCGAAATTATAAGTAATTGAAGATAGAAACCTTTGATAATAAGGTTCCTTTTTCTACAAGGGAACGACTTGTTAATGCCTGTGCAGAGTCAAAGTTTTCTCTGGGCTGGTGCGATAGACCTTTTATAGACGGGGACAAAGTAATTCCGAATGTCCACAGCGTTTGGTCAGCTACCCAAGCAGAAGAACTTTTGAATTGCTTGTGGGAATGTACGGAAGAGACCGAATGGTTTACAGCTAAATCACTTGATTCTGTAATCGTTAATCTTGTTAGACCAAATGATGTCCACTACATTCACTCCCACCCAAATAAGCAAGTTGCATTGTATTACGCAAATTTAAACTGGGAAGATGGCTGGTACGGGGAAACTCTTTTTTACGACAAGTGTGATTTAACCGATGTCATCTACACATCTAGCTTCGTGCCAGGGAGAGTTTTACTGTTTGATGGCGGGATTCCACACGCAATAAGACCGCAGTCAATTAAAGCTCCTAAATATAGAATGACGATTACTACAATATTCAGCCAAAGCTCATGACTGTTGAAACTGAACTAAACGCTCTACTGGAAAGAAGAAAAGAGGTACAGAGTACCTTTGAACAAGCAAACAAAGTAATAGAACAGTGCAAGCAAGACTACGCCGAACTAAGTGGGGCTATTAAGCTTGCCGAAAAGCTCATTGCAGAAGCCGAGCAGGAAGAGGTGGAGTCTTGCGGGGTAGGGACGACTGAGTAATTACATATAAAGGGAGCAATGAGACAATTCCCATAAATACAATTACGATTACTGGTGTTAGTGCTCTCAAAAAAGCATCCCTCCAAACATTTCCCATGCAAAAAATTGTTAACGCTTTAAGTGTAGTCTCCTTTGTACTGGTGGCTGTATTAACGGGCGGAACTATTTTTGGGTATCTCTGGTTAACCAACGAGGAAAACCAAGAGAAAATTAAACAACAAGTTATTGAATCTGTAATGCAAAATGTTCCGATTCCAGGCGGACTAACTGGGCCAGCATTGCCAACCAAAAGCCCTGGATCAACAAAACCAGGGAAACCAGCACTTCCCTTTTAACTGAAGTCATGAAACCTCCGAGCAGAGTTAGTTGTTGGAATTACAAAGTTAGTAAAGTGGATCGTGTTGTAGATGGCGACACGATTGATGTAACTATTGATCTAGGTTTTGATTTATCAATAAAACAGCGGGTCCGAGTTGCGGGTGTAGATACCCCTGAAAAACGTACTAGGAATCTAGAAGAAAAGAGACTTGGTAAGGATGCAACTTATTGGCTTGAGGATAAATTAGAGGACGCAATTAATGATGGGTATGCTTTAACGATTCGGACGGAGCTGGATAAAGGAGCAACTGGAAAATATGGCAGATTATTGGGATGGTTATACGTTGGTAGTGCAAGTCGTTCAATAAACGAGGAGATGGTAGAGGAAGGTTATGCGTGGGTGTATGACGGGGGAACAAAACAGAAGAATTATGAAGAACTACGTGAGATTCGGAGGTCAAAAGGTACTTTACCCACATTAAATTAAACAAAAAACATGGAAGCTGCCACTAATGCCTGGAACTCAATGGGGTATGTCGAAGGATTCGTCTTTACATGCTGGATCGTTGGGCTCTACTGGGGAAAGAAAAGAATTGACTACCACTTCGATAGAAAAACAAAAAGACTGTGATTGTTCTCATTGCACAGAGCTAAGAAGACAGCAAAAGCGTTACGGAGAGTGGCATCGTGAGCGACATACCTGATATTCAGATAAAGAATATAAGTATCCCAAATATTCAATCTAGGATAGTCAACTATCCAATACTGCTTGCGCCGGAAGTACCTGTTTCTGTACCTCTAGGGTTTCCCCTTATTGAGATGCCTTGCGTTGAGACAAGGCGTAGCGATTATGAGAATGATGCGCTAATTACGAATGATCCAGAAGGGAATGTCACGCTCTGTCCAGGAGGTGTACCAAGCTTCAACGCAATGGATTACACGCCAGAAGACCTGGTTATTGCAGAGGAGGCACAACCGCAAAGATATGAGGAGCCAGAGACACCAGCATCAGACGAACCACCGCCATCAGCCGCCCCGAAGAGCACGGATTGCCCGCCTCCTGATGCAGCGGAAATTGGGACCAAGGTTCCTGACGGGAAGGGGACGAAAGAGATAACGGGCTATCAGTTAATAGGGAATAGATGCGTCACCCAATATTCAGAAGTTTCATTCCCTGAGCAGATAATGGATGCAATTCCAAGCGTCCCGCAAGTCGTTACAACTGGAACGATTGCGGTAGTCGCTACGGCTGCGGCTGCTTCGACTCCTCTCCTTTTGAGGATTGTGAAGCCCCTTGTTTCTCAGGTGGTAAAGAAAATAAAGAAGATTCTGGGACAAAAAACTGAAGTTCTTTCAGTGAGAGAGAGGATGCTCCGTCAGAGGGAATTAACCCTCGCTGTAAGGGCTTTAAAGAAAATGAAGAAGTAGGGGTCTTATGCCTGTGCGGAAGCACTTGCCCCATCTTTGCTCTAACTACAACGTCTTTACACAGTTCTGCATAAGGGGACCAGGGAGCGAACTCTATGCCCTTAAGTTTTAATTCCCCACAGTTTTTTAACCTCGCTATATGCCAATTAAGTTGAGAATCTTGCAATAATTGTTTTTGCCTAGAAATCTGAGTATCGACACTTTCTTTACATCTTCTTTGAAGTGAATTATCTAGTGGGATCGAAAAAGTCATAGAAAATCCTAGGTTCAATGCGAAATTGTCCTTCTGTCCAGTTCTGTTTTGTGTGTAATGAGTTATCTCACCATCATCGTTATATTGTGGCTGAGAATACCAAAATTCCCTGGGAGTGGAATAAGTGTGGCTGTCTGTTAGGAATGGAGAAAAGGTGAGCATAGGCCCCTGACAGACTATGTTTCCGCCATATTGATTCTGTATAAGATTCCCTTGTAATGATTGAATAGCCATATTAGTTACACTACCTGAACTATTAGCAACTGGCGCGGCTGTCTGTGAAGTTTGGGCTAATACTTTTAAGGGATTAAGTAATAACGCTATTGTGAAAATACTGACGTAGTTTCTGTGACGCTTTCTATGTTTGTGGTTCGAGTTATGTTCGTGATGTTCGACAACCCTGGGCCTGTATAGCTCTCTACAAACTGGAATGGATTCCCTTGGGTTGTGAGAGTTACCGTTGGTTTGTTTGTGAGATTTGCTCCCGTCCATGTGTAATTAGTGCCATTGATTGCTTGGGTAGTAGTTGTCGGGCTAGGTGAAATATTGCCATTAATTGTTACTCCTGTCCCATTCAATGTGTAAGTGTGACCTGTGTTGTAATCGTGGGACGATATAGTTTCAGTAACTACACTTGTTGTACGTGTGACAGCCGACATAGTTCCTGACGAAAAGTTAGGAACCACTGGCACAGCTACAGCCTTAGCTGGAATTAATAATATTAATAGCAGTAATAGTTTCTTCATGCATTTGGATCAGACAATCCTCTCCAAATAAGGAAGAGGATGAATATTATTACTATGAAAGTCAGCCCAAACATCAGTCCACCAGCGTTTCTATGATGCTTGTTGCCGTGCAACTTGAGCCAGCACCCATAGTTCCGCCACAGGTATGAACTCCTGAAGTGAGCGAAGTAATCGTTCCTCCTGTAACTCCGCCTGATCCTGTAACAGTAGAACCAAGAGAAGGAAGTGAGCCCACGACACCAGAACTAACAGTTGTGGCAGATTGGATCGCATCACCTTGGGTCAGCGATTCAACCGCAGAAAAAGCAGATCCTGCTGTGGTAACAGTGAAGTCAGTGTCTATAAAAGCGGGCACTCCTGCTGTGACTGAACCAATGTTCAGCCCTCCAATCGCTCCAGAGGTCGTTGTCCCTGAAATTGTCTTACTTGGGGTCACATTCGACCCAGAGACTGAATAAGTTGACCCTATTCTTGTCGCACTTGAATAAGCAGGATCAAGAGTAATAGTCGCACTCGATTTTATGGAGTGACGAACATCGGCATTAACGGGCATTGCCACCGCCAAGCCAAGCGGTAATAGGAACAGTAATTTTTTCATACTTTGGGGTTTGGAGTAGGAGGTTTTGGTGGAGCTTGTACCACTTGCTGAATTTCGCTTCCGTCTTGAGTTTGGATGCGGATTGGGGTTTGGATGCGGATAATTTGTTCACCAGCACCAGCCTGATTAGCAGCCATCATTTTTTCTATATCTGCTTTAGTTAATCCTCCACCGTTTCCTTTGCTCTTAGCTGTAGTCAAGCCAAAACTGGAAAGTGCTCCAGTAAACACGCTAGCTATGAAGGTCGGATCGAAGGTTTGTTTAGGGAACCCAGGTAGATCTATGTAGGCCAAAGTTAGACAGAACCCACTCCAAATAACAATTCCCAAACGCACTGCAACCCCTATGATTTGTATTTGTTCTTCTTTGTCAGGGGTGATTTCTTGAAGCTTGTTTAATACGTTTTTCTTTTTAGGGGGTTTTGCTTCAGGTTTTGAAGGTTCAGGTTGTTTGTCGTCTGGCAAAATAACCTCCATAAGTAATACATAAACACAAGAAGCCTAAATGGAATCTCTTTGGCCCGCAATAGTAGGAGCTGGAGCGTCAGCTACCCTAATGGCCTTAGCCAACATTAGCAATAGAAGGGACAGAGATATACGCGAGATATTTAGGCGTATAAATGTCCTAGAAAAAGAAGTAGCAAAGTTACAACCTGCTCCCAGGAGAGAGTGGAGGAAGTAACCTATCTGAGGAGCACACCGCGAAGTCTTGCGTAGACAAGCTGAGTCCTTGCCACTCTTAGGGTCAATGCTCCGCCAAAATACAACAAAGCCCCTAAGACCTGTCGCGCTCGATCAAAGGGGACTTAGTTGGCTGTGGGGAGCAGCAAGTCTAATGTAGCAATTTTGTCTATATCGTCAAATTAGGTCTATGGTTTAGCTAGTCTCCGGTCTTTTTATGGACGATCTATTAACTAACCCAATATTCTGGGCCGCCTTCGCATTAGTTAGTGAATTGGTTGGTGCCAGTGCTTTAAAACAAAACGGGGTTGTTGCGTTAGTTTTAGACTCCATCAAGAAACTCAAGCCAAAATCTTCCAACAATGGATAACAGAATGGGAAAAGAATGGGTAGCCGAACAAGCAGCCCGCCAAAAAAGGCTTGAAATTCTCTATAAAGAAGACTGGAGGCATGACCCTAAACACCCTATGCATGGGCTTTATACGGGTCTTCACCAACAATCTTTGGAGAAGAAAGAATGCAAGAACAAAGAATCACGTTCCCGCTCTACTTAAGGGATTTTTTCGAACACTTTGATCCAGCTGATCCATATCACTTAAGTAGCTTGTCTGAGTTGCAAGAGGCTATAAAAAAGGCAGATCCTTCCATACTTCAAAGTAGCTCTCCTTGGTTCCAAACTTGGCAATGGGGAGGTAAACGATGAACTTTCAAGATTGGGAAAAGGTTCGTTTCACTGATAGAGAAACACTAGAGATAGAACAAGAAGCTCGTAGACTTGAAAAGCATGAAGACGCAGAACATGTTGCCCGTGTATGCGTAGGACTGCTTAAGCAAACTAGGTATCAATCTAAGTTGCTGGAGAACGCTATGAACCGGATTGGATTCCTAGAGATGGAACGGGATTTACTTTTGAAAAGGCAGAAACCTTGTCTCTAGGCTTCCTTCCCACTTTCCTGGGGTAGTTTTTTATAGTTACTTCTGGATACTGCCTTGTGTACCATCTATGGTCACATTCATTACAGTGCCTTCGCCTAATAATCACACCCGTATCTTCTCTACGAGTGAACACAACATGATTAGAAAAGAAGGTACATTCAGGGCATGGGACGCTCGGATTCGTTATTCGGGGCATCAGTATCGGGATTGGTAGCGCGGCCCTCAACTCTTCGCCGTACAGATTCTCTCCATACCGCTTCGTCATTTGCTTGGGCTGCTTTATATATAGAAGCTGGTAGTTCACGCTCTAGCTCCTTGTAGACAGCATCTCTAATCCAGGCAGTCGCACGAATGCCCTTTTCCTGTGCTCTCTCCATCACCAATTTAGCGCGGTGTGGGTCTAGGAGAATTTGAAGATATGTTTTATTCCCGTGTTGTAGAGCCATTAGGCAACATGTAGTTGTACTACTTTACCACGTACAAGGTCTATCGTCTTTTCTTTGGTAAGCAGTTGCCTGTCTTTCCCTAGATATACGTCTTTGTTTTTTGCTTCCTGCTCTAACTTCTCTAGCCCCTTTCAAAAAATGGGCTGCCCTGTGGAGATCCGCAGTCATAGCCAAACGAATCTCCTTGTTCAGTTCCTCCATAACTATTTGTCTTCCCGTTCTTGGTTTACCTGGCACGTGTCCATTCCCATAGGCTCTTGTATTAGTGTAGCTCTAGTTATATCAACCCACCTGTCTCCTGTGTAGTAAAACGTTTTATCTATAGACGGATCAATGTACATGTCTCCCTCTATCGGATTGACAGGATTCAATGGACCTCCCTCCAAGTTTTACCTACGGATGTTTCAGCTAATGCTGGTATATCTCCCAGCCATTTTGCCTCAGCCTCTTCCATCTTTTCACGTAAAACAGAAGCCCAATATTCTGTAACGTCTTCTTTAACGAGTAGGAGAATTTCATCATGTACAGCAGCAGCGATTTTCACTACGTCTTCCCCTGCATCTTTAACTTCAGGCCATAAATTACCGAGAGCACATTTAAGAATCGCTGCCCCTGCTCCTTGGATCGGAGTGTTACATCGAATCGTTACTCTGTTTAAATCCCCTTTCACGAATCTCCGCATACCTGATACAGGAATACGAATTTCGGGCCATTCATGGTGCTCTGTTTTACGGACTTTATTCTGATTTTCAATCTGCCAAGTTCTTATCCCGTTGAACGTGGTGAGCCAGTTGTTACGAATTTCTTCTGCTTCTTCCTTCGTCATTTTTATACCGTTAGCACCTGCATAATTTCTAAGACCTTCTGCTCCTGCTCCATATAAGAGACCAAAATTCGCAGATTTTGCTATTTGCCTGTCACAACCAATAGCTTCAGCCGTTACCTCATGTAAGTCTTCGTTGTTTTGAAAAACTTCGATCATTTTTGTGTCGTTAGACAAGGCAGCGGCAAGTCTTAGTTCCATTTGCCCGTAATCAGCGTCCACTAATTTCCATCCCTCTGGTGCTTCAACACACTGACGGAAAGTAGGGTCTCTAGGTATTTGTTGATTATTAGGTTTTATGCATGACATTCTTCCCGTATCTGCACCTAACTGCATGTAAGACGCTCGAACAAATCCATCCTTATCCATTTTTTCCTGAATGGAAGTTATCATTTGCCTTCTTTTCTCTGTTTTCTTCCAGGTGAGATACATTTGGATAACTTCGTGATCTGCTGCGTAATTCCGTAAGACTTGTCGCGAAGCACTGGGCTTATCGTTCACATCCTTTGGGGTGAATCCCAGTATTGCTTCAAATTTTTCGAGTAATTGTTTAGGGCTATTGATGTTAAAACCTTTGTACTTCTTCGTACCTAAACGAATTGCGCCTTCATCTTTGGGGCGTAAATTAAAGTCTGCTATTTCTCTATCTTCGTAGAGCTGATTTAATTCTCTATTCCATACAGTTCTTTCCTCTATAGAGTTACCCATTTGGGATAATTTTTCTTCTAAGCTTTTAATTCTGTCGTCTCCTTCCCTTGGTATCTTTTTACCTTCTGGTAAGGAATTATCCAATTCTCTAATAAACTCTCTACCCATTTCCCTGGCATCGTGCTCATAGTCAACTCGACATTGCTCTAAAGTTTGAGGATTCCAAGGAAGTCCCGTTCTCCACATTTGAGCAAGCGCAGGTAGTGCTTTGCACTCCAGTGCATAGGCGGCTTGAAGCTGTCCTACAGCTAATTTTTTATCTAGCTCTAGTTCTAAATCAAGTAAAACTTCTACATCTTTTGCCGCGTAATCAAGCTGTTCTTTACTTAATTGAGGAGCACTCCAATCAGAAGTTTGCTGTTCCTTAGATATGCGTATGTTGAGATGTCTATCCATTAAAGAATCCAGTCTATGACTTACATTTGGTATACCATTTGTTAACAATCTACTAGCTAACATAGTGCATCCAATTCTTCCTCTAATGTAGATACCGTGTTCTTGAAGCCATGCAATATCGAATACCGCATTATGAGCTATCCAAAAACGTTCTCCATTATTAAAAAAGCTGTTTAATGTTTCCCAATCCTTGTCCTCTAGGTCAAAGCAGTCAATAACCACAATGGTTTTTTGAACTTGACAGCCAAGCTGAATAAGCCGAAGCTTCCCCTTCTCTGGCTGTAGCTGGAGCGTTTCAGTATCTAGCGCGATACTGATGCAGGTATTAAGCCTACGAAGGTTCTCAATACCGTAGTACACTGTGTAATTAGTCATTAATCCTCCTCATAAAGTGCAGAGCCTGGGCCGTAAGTATTTATAATCTCAGGCCATGTTTTGAGGATTAAAGCTTTGTTATCAGGGTCAGCAACTATTGCTGCTCTAGCTAATAGCTGCATAAAACCTCCTCCGTACTTGCTGGCAGTTTGGAGAGTCCGAAAGATTTCGCTTTGGTTCATTCTGATGTACCTGTCCATTTTATTTAGTAGGAGATGAATTTAACTGTAAAGAACAGTCTTCTAGACCAGAGAAAGGAATAGAAGAGTGGTAGCTACCAGTTTCTGCTTCAAGTAGGTCTACCATTACTACATGTTCATTCAGGTCAAACCCCAAAGACGAAATGTAATAAGACGCGCCTGATTCAAAAGTTACCAATGCGTTAACCAACGCATCTATCGGAACGCTGGAACATGGAAGTAGGTTCATTTTTAAGGGGTGCGGAAGTTACCGCTTGCTACCCCATTAATGTAGCACATCAATCAGCTTTTGGTGTATCTCGCAAGCTTTGGAAACATTTCTATATCTGCTTTAGTAAATATGGTTACGTCCACTCCCATCGCTAGAGCGTTTGTTGTCTCTATATCGAACTGCGCTAAGTCCTCTGCCTCGTACCCGTAATCAATCTGCTCTACAGCTAAAGGCTTTCCATCATCCGCATAACAGGTGTACCGAACACTAGCCATCGGACCTTCTTCATAAGCAAGTTGGTACACAGATAGCTGAATGTGTTCTTTTTTCACAGGGATAGCCAAGTCATCTGTAGCCCCATTCTGCTCCTCTTCCTCTTCTTTACCAAATACATAGTGTTTAATTCTGACCCAAAAGTTTAGTTCCATTGTTCGAACGCCTCCTTTTTTAGTTTCTGTAAATCAGTAGCAGTTCGCCCATCGCGCGCGCGGGGATATTTCCCAAACGTCCCATTTATAGCACTTCCCTCACCACCACTGGGATCTGGCTTGGGACAAAGGGGTGGGACGGGGTCTTTTATGTCAGGGGTGGGACAACTTGGCTCTGTACCAGGGTTCTGTCCCGCACCAGAATCCTCTTCATTACTAGCTTTCCCTAGGGTGGGACGACTATCTACAACCTCTCCACGCGCGAGGACGGCTTTATATATGTTTCCCTTTGGAGAGTGCTTAACTTCAATCAACCCTCTCTTCTCTAAACGCTGGAGCGATTTTCTAATAGCTTCTACTTTTCCACCTACAAGAGGGTCAGCATTTAAGTCAGCCCTGGTCCGTTCTCCTGGGTGAACAACTCTCAATCTGTGTAGAACTCGATCAATGATTCCAGCAGGTGAAGAATCTTCTTGATCTACTTCCGGCGTGTAGTCACTAACGCTAAAGCTGAGATCGTCTTCCATTCGCATAATTAGCGAAGTTCCTGATCTACCACTCCTTGATTTTTCAACGTTAATAATTCTCGCTTGCTTTCCAACTGTTTCTAACTGTCTTTCCGATGGCATTTTCAGAGCCCAAGTCTCATCCACAGCATCACGAATTGCACTGGTGCCACGGAAACCACCAGTCTTATTTGCATGATGGATCAGGAGAATCGTTGTGGCTGGAAACAACACACCGTTATTTCTTGTCAACCAATAGAGAGGAGTCGCAAAGTCAGACTTGTTCTCATCAAATGCTCTTCCCCCACTGCACCCAATAAGAGAGTCAATAACAACAAGACTCGGCTTAATCTTCTCCATCAAACTCACAAACTGGGCATAACGCTGGAGCGACCAATCCGTTTGAACGTGAGTGTGCCTGTTAATGGGAAAGTCAACTTCCTCTAGCTGTTCTTTCAACTGAATTAGTGGTTGATCGCCATTCAAGAGAAGAACAGGCCCTCGTTTTACAGGTAGGTGCTTTCCTTTAACAACAAAAGGAGTACCAGTCGCAATGTGTTTCGCTAGTGCCCATGCACACATTGACTTTCCATCACCTCCTGCTCCGTACACCAATACAACAGATGGAGTAGGTAGTACATCAGGGATCAAATAGTCCCTTCTACCTTTCATCTCCATCAAATCTTCTACCTGCATTAACCCTGTAGCACCTTCAAACTGAATCTGATCAACTATCAGTTTCTCTAACGCAACTTGATCACGGTAACCAGCCTGGAGCGCAAGAGAATTGAGCCTGTAGTTCATCTCCGCTGGGTTATCTAATTTGAGTATTGCTTTTGCTTGCTTAATTACTTCTGCGAACGGGAGAGTCGATGTCCGTATTTCCTGAACCTTACGAGCCTCCGCTTTCTCAATAATTGCCCTGCTTGACTCTTGAAATCGCAGCCTCTTTGGGTCTTCCTGGTCTGCTAACCAGATAAGTGTCCCCAAACCAATGTGTCCTTGTTTGAAGGAAACCCACGGTCCCTGACAGGGATTGTTGTCTCCAGCCCATTCATCCACATACTCCGAATCTTCCGCAGACCAAGCAGACCAAAGAGTTAATCCCAGATCACCGGGAAGCTCAGAGTGGATTGCCATTCCGATCTTGATCCAGTGTTCACGGCTTCCAGCTCCTTGGTGCGTAATGACGCTCAAACACTCTTGAATAATCTGAGCTATTTCATCTTCTGTTCTGTCTGAAAGATCTAGCCCTTTCCTATTTTTTATTAGACCTTCTCCTTCTCCAGCTTTTGCCGCCTTCATCTCGGCAAGCATCCAATCTGGAGCGATTGGGATGTTGTCTAAATCTCCTTCAAAACCATAAGTACCCTCTTCGGATACTTTTCCTCCTGGGTACTCACCAAAAATTAATCCCTGCCTACCCCACAGCAGCTCGTAGCACCCTCCTGTTGCTTCTGATAGGCCATGCCCTTGAACTTCTCCCCACAGGTCTTCAGGGATGAAAAAGATATATTTCGCAGCATTCTTTTTCGTAGAAGTAATGCATGGAGCCCCATTAAGAGTTTCTCCCCACTTCTTTTTCAGCGCAGAAAGGTTCCTATCACAGTCAAGAATGACAATTCCATTCCCACGAATCCCACTAAAAAGCCCTACAGCTCCAAGCTTGTCGTTGCGTCCTAATTCAAAAGCAACATCTGCGGGCTTGAACTTCCTTTGGAACGCAGATTCCAGTGGATTTTTACCAGTTGCTTCTCTCCCTGAAAGCATCTTTGCCCCTTTCTTGTAAATGGGTGCATAGACAAGTGTTTCAGGAAGTTTATTGACGAACTCAATTAGGTTCATTGTGCTACTATTCCTTTGTGTAAACGGACTCGTTTTAACCCTCAAGGCTCTTCCCGCCTTGGGGGTTTTTACATTGTAGCGCGTTGACAAGGTTCTGTCACACTGCTACAGTAGTCAAGCACAGAGCAAAGTGCTCACCGCTTAACCGACTAATGCCATTCTTATCAGAAAAAGGCGCTTCAGCATCGTCCGCAGGTTCAGGTGGAGGTTATCTCAATCCTTCAAAGATCCAGAGCGGAACATCTGTACGCTTCGCACTTCTTGACGACAATCCCCTTGAATTTTTCGAAGTTTGGGGCGAAACCTCTGAAGGTAGTGTCAAGCCATTCAGGTTTAGGAATGAACCTACTCCTGATGATGTCAATGCTGAATTTGGTTCTGACTACAGCCGCCGCTTAAACCGTGACGGATCTGCACCAGAACCAGCGAAGTTTGCCATTGCTGTTCCAGTCTTTAACCATGACGCTGGATCGGTACAGGTACTTCAAGTAAGTCAGAAGTCCATCAACCGTGAATTTGATTCCATCAGTCAAATGGAGGATTACTCCAATTTGCTTGAGTGGGATTTTGTTCTTGGTAAAGAAGGTAATGGCTTAAATACGGAGTACAGCCTTAGAGCAGTACCTCGTAAAAAGGGGACTCAAGATGCTATTACCGCAGCTTGGGAAGAAGCAAAATCGAATGGTTTTGATATTTCCCGTCTACTTTCTGGGGGAAACCCATTCAAGGAAGGTTAAATGCAAAAACCTGAGTTGCTTCACACCACTACAAAGGGTGGAACGATACACAGGTTTGAGTTAGAGGGAGGGAAGCGCATTCATGTGCGTTTCCTTGCTTCTTATCTCGGATCTAGCAAATTCTGTGCAGACCTAGAAGAGGCTCAAGCTTTTCTAGCTGCAATGGAAGCTTTAAACAGATGACCATACCCTTAGAACTGGAACGATCTGAAGTTGCATTAGTTGTAGATCTCCTTAAGGCTACGGAAGGAGAAGATCATCTAGAGCTAGTGGAAAAGATCGAATCACAGTTAATTTCTTATGTTTTTAAATCTCGTAGCAACTAAGAGACCCCTTTAAGGTATACTAATTATGGGAACGTGTATCTTAATGCCTACTAATGTGACGCTAGATACTCAGAACGCATTGGCAGGACTAAGAAAATGGAACCTGGTACGTGATGATTCCAATACGGAATTTCCCCACAGGGTGTACAGAGATGACAAAGGCAACATATACAGTTCAGTAACCCATATTCTTAATCAAACCGCCCCTCAAGAACAAAAGGATGCCCTGGAACGTTGGAATAGTAGACCCACTGCTGCCGTTGACCGCGATCTTGCCTGTACAAGAGGACATCTTGCACACGGTCACGCAGAGTATTTACTCAAAACTGCGGCAAAACTCTCACGACAAGTCGCAAATAAACGAGGAGTGTGGAACAGCGGAGGCGATTGCCTGGAACGATGCCCACCGAAAATTACATCATGGGCGATCCAGAAGGCCATCAAAAACGCCCCAAAAGTCCCCTGGAGCGCCAGTGGGTACGCCAGAGGTTTACGGACTTTTATAGAAGCCAACATTTCGGCCATTCATGCCGTTGAATTTTCCATTCATTACACCCCAAAAAGTGCCATTCATGGAACAAAAACAGCCATTCATGGATTTGCTGGTACGTGCGATTGTCTTGTGGATGTACAAGGAGATGGGCCTTACTTATTAGATTGGAAAACCAGTCAGAATGAACGATCTGACGCAATGTACACACAATTTTACGATCAGATTGGAGCGTATTCCCTGGGCCTAAAAAACCTTACAGGAATAAAAGCGAAAGGAGGTGTTGTTGTATGTGCAAGAAGGTCTGGCGCACCCACGGTTAAAACCATGAGTGAGCTTGACCTATTGGCAGCAGAGCAAAGATATCTGGAGCGTTTAGATATTTATCTAGCTCAGCTCGACTTAGCCGCTTAATTTGTTCCGTACATATATTTAGCGCATACTTCGCAAATACTTACTTTTTGAGTAAGTCTGAAAGGCTCCCAAGTTCTACCGCCATTAAAGCTTTGACCTTTAGGGTCTGAAAGAATTGCCTTGGTGCGTTCTCCGTAAAGCTCACCCTTAAGGATGGATGAGCTACACACAGAACAGATCCGCTTCTCTTTCCGTGATTTTTTCAATTTCATTTTTTAGAGTCTCCGAAAAATAATTCATGGTGGTGCGCTTGCAGACCGAGCTCATCTATTAAGAATTTCAAGGCATGCTCGTATGCAAAAGACTGTGCTTTGCTTGCATCTGTAAATTGTGGTGGTCTGTCTAAATCGCGCATGTATCTCAAATGACGCGCAAGACTGCGAATTTCTGCGGTTGGTTCGTTCATTGGTTTAATTTAAATTTGGGTTACGTTCATGAGCTGAAAGGCTCGGATGATTTTCAAAATATTCTTTAGCCTCCATTTCTTCCCGCATCTGCTCTATTTCCTCATCCGATAAATCGGCTGGGTCGAGATCAAAGTTTTCTGGTGGTTCAACTTGAAGCCATGAGGCAAAATAATCGTCCCAATTTCCGGCTTCGCTGTAGTCGTGAATACTAGACATTTTTAAAAACTCCTTGAGGATTTGTGAGCAGCTATTAAGTCCTTACCTATGGCGCGCACTGCTTCTCCGTCTTCGTTCGCTTCTGCTAAACAAAAAAGGTGCCTAAGCGATGAGATCACAAGGTTTTTGTCTTTTAGAGCTGTATTTTCGCTCTTTTTCTCCGGGTCTTCCCATTTTGTATCTATTTCCCAAGCTCTGAACCATTTGTAGCCTGTGGGGATTGGGACGCCATAATCATCTAGCAAAAGGTCAACTATTTGCTTTCGCGTGTGTTTGGTTTTGTCTGGCGCGTCTTCTTCAATTTCCATTAGTTCAGCGATAAGCCGAATGCCTTCTTTTTTGTGCATGGGTCGATTTTGATTGTGCGGTTTAATGGCCGCGTGTACTCCTTAAGTATTACACGAAAGAGAGATAAAAGCAATTATCATTGATAATTATCGATTTTGTTATATTTGCTTATTCTTGGAATCCGCTACGCTGCAATGGGTTTGGGGTTATCCAGAAATATTAATAGGGTTTTGTATTGCCTGGTGCGGTTGGTGTGGTAGTGTAGTAGATAAGTAAAGGCTCACTAAAGCCACAAAACAAAATGCTAAAAGTCACGGCTTCCAATGTTCACGCTGCCAGGGTTCACGCTTGGAAAGTTACAGAACTAATCGAAGCAATTCCTGAGGATGTTTTCACAGAGTCTGAGGTAGAGGCTGCCGAGGTTATGGAGGCTGCCGATAAGCTTAGATTTTTATTAAATGTTCTAGAGGCTTAAAAAATGTCTGTTGATTCTTGTCTTCATACCCTTTTGTGGTCTTCCTCCGATGGTGAGCACGAAAGCTTAGAAACTTTTGACCCGTCTTCTTCTCTTGTGGATCGTGTAGCGGATGACTGGGAAATATTCCGGCACACGCTAGAGAGTTGTTGGGGCTTCGATCCTAGAGTCTGTAGGAATACAGATTGGCCAGATGATGGCGATCCCTGGGACTATGTGGGGCATGATTTTATTCTGACAAGAAATGGACATGGAGCGGGCTTTTGGGACGGCGATTGGTGTGAACCCTGGGGAACCAAGATCACTAAGTTGATTGAGTCTAGATTTGGACCGCTTGAAATATATTTAGGTGATGATGGGTTCCTTTATTGCTGTTAGTATGCTACACTATGGGAGAACTTAGCCCACTACAGCTAAATGACTTACACAGTTTTTGCTCGCAACTGGTGGCGATATGCTCCAGAAGTTGTTAACAGTCTTGACCCTTCCTTAAGTGGTCTTGAGCCTGACCCTGGCGCACGTAAAAGAAAGCTTGCTGTTTTTGATACTGAAGCACAAGCTAGAACTTTTGCTATGGACTGGAACACTACCCACAAGCCAGGAAGACTAAGCCGAAGGGCTGAGTACACAGAAACAAAAAACTATTAAAGGAACATGAACAAAGAAAATTTTTACGATCTGAAACCCAGGCAGATTATCTATTTAAGGTTCTCCGATGCCTGGAGCGGCGAACAGTTGCGACCTTTCCGAGTCGGCAGAAGGTCAACTTCTAAGAAGTACAAGGTAGATAGTTT